>JFJP01023932.1_pt1 | contig 168327 bp, 166 predicted proteins | sample 431651 | NCBI WGS metagenome assembly JFJP01 (sample SAMN02602958, study PRJNA72255) | Microbial mat metagenome, whole genome shotgun sequencing project. | biome: fresh water; feature: sink hole; material: water; isolation source: purple microbial (photo- and chemosynthetic) mats found in...
GTGTAAGGGAGATTTGGAAAGTTTTTTCTAAAGGTGGATAGAAATGTTTCAACTACTTTAAAAGAGCCGAAGATTAGGTAGGTTTTGGAATCATCTAATTTCGAAAAATCAAAGTAATCTACTTTAATCGATATACTTTTTACATATGAATATAAAATATTTTCATCAATTATTCTATCGTCATCACATTTTATAATCAAAATTTCATTAACAACTGGCTTTAGAATTGATAAAATTTCTCGATAATCTTTATCCTTGTAACAATTATAAACAAGTGAAATCTTTTTACTTTTAAATTCCTCTAATATAACATTTGCTGCAAGTGGATTATGCCCTACATCAATCGTGATATTTTTAGAAATTTTTTGACATCTACCTTCTAAAACTTCCAAAACCAAGTCATCTTGATAAAATCCTAGATAATGAATCACACTAAGAGCTAACAATGCATTTGACTTAATATATTTTGGAAATGACTCTCCATCTTTATGCACTAAGTCATATTGCAAAGGAATCTCATTTTTATCTTTTAATATAGTCTTTTTTAACTCTAGAACTTCATTAGTCATATTTTCACCAAAGATATAACTCTCATCACAACTTCTTAACTTTGTTGATGCAATCTTGACGATAGTGTCTCCCAGAAAATCTTGATGGTCTAGCCCAATTGATGGAACAACTGTTAAATTATTTTTTACCACATTTGTAGCATCAAACTCACCGCCAAGTCCTGCTTCTAAAACTATAAAGTCAAAACCATCACTTAAATAAAGTGCAATAATTGTTGAATATTCAAAATATGTAAGCCCATTAAGTAGCTCTAACGGTAAGATTGTAGTTAGTTGTTTATGTGCGATATTCAAAGTTATATCATCTACATAAACACCATTTATCCAGATTCTTTCATTAAATTTTAAAATATGAGGGGAGGTAAAATGTATGACTTTTTGATTTTGTTGAAAAAGAGAGCTTGCAATAAATCTACCAGTTGTCCCTTTGCCGTTTGTACCAACAATATGAATTACATATGGTAACCTCATATGATTTGATAAAATTTTCCATGATTTTTGAATTGTCTCAAATTCTATTTTTGTATAAAAAAGAGTTTTATTATCCATAAACTCATTAAAAGATAAAATAGTATCTATATTTTTGCTCATTTAATTGAGTTAATTGCTATCATTGAAAAAACATCACTGAGTGCTTTTTCAATAGCCAATTTGATTGCTTCCTCTTTTTTTGCTTGAGAAAAAACGGAATCATTAGTTATAGAATAATCATAATAATTTGAAACGATTATATTTTGTGGCTTTTGATTACCAGAAGTATAAGAAACCAAAATAACGACAGTTTCTCTATAAACTTTTGCGTAACCTTTTTCATCTGTTTCCAAAATAGTTTCAGAAACACTTTTTAATTCACCATAAACTATGGCGCTTGCAATCTCTTTATTATCAACTATATAGAGATCAAGCTTGGAAGTTAATATTTTAATAAGTTCATCTTTAATAAAAATTGTATTGCTCAAGTTTTCCGCATCCGTTTTTACATCAACAAAAACTTTTTCATGTATAGCATTTTTTACTATTGAATTGGTTGATTTGTAACCACATCCTGTGAATAAAAAAACCAACATTAAATAAAAAATGAAAAATCTATACAATATTTATCCTTTTACAACAATATTCACAAGCTTATTTGGGACTACAATTTCCTTTATGATCTCTTTTCCATCAAGCCATTTTATAGCAATTTCACTTGATTTTACAATTTCCAATACTTCACTATTTGAAAGATTTGGCTTCATCTCGATATCACCTCGTTTTTTACCATTAATTGTAACAGCTAAACTAATGCTATCAAGTTCAAATACTTCATTTTTCGTCTCAATTATATCGTCAAAATTCTTTCTTTCAAACAATCTATCACTTATCTCCCAACAAGTGTGTGGGATAATTGGTTCTAAAATATTTGTTAGAATATAGTACCCCTCTAGAAAAACAAGCTTATTATGCTGTAAATTTAAGTAATTTAGTGCTTCCATACAAGATGAAATAAGCGTATTAAATGCAAAAGTTTTCTCCATCACTTCTTTCGCTTTATTTAACGCCTCATAAACTTTTCTTCTAGCCGTTTTCTCTTCACTAGATAGATTTTGATGGATAATTTCATTTATATCAAAAGATTTTCCATCTAGCTCTAGGCTTCTATCAAAAAACTTTCTAATAAATTTATAAGCACCTTCAACTGCACTATCATTCCACTCTAACTCTTTGGTTGGAGGTGCAGCAAACAAGATAAACATTCTAGCTGTATCAGCTCCATATTTACTAACTATCAAATCAGGATCTACTACATTTCCTTTTGATTTTGACATTTTTGCCCCATCTTTTAAAACCATTCCTTGAGTTAGAAGATTTGAAAATGGCTCATTTGCATTTGTATAGCCAAGCTCTTTTAGAGCTTTTGTAAAAAATCTTGCATACAAAAGGTGAAGTATTGCATGTTCAATACCACCAATATATTGATCTACATCCATCCAATAATCACTATTTGCTTTATTAATCCCGCAATTTTCCCAATTTTTTGGATTTGTAGCATATCTTAAATGGTACCAAGATGATTGAACAAAAGTATCCATTGTATCAGTTTCCCGTAAAGCATCTTTACCACACTTTGGGCATTTACAATGTTTCCAAGTTGGATGGTTATCAAGTGGATTACCCTCACCAGTAATCTCAACATCACTAGGAAGTGCAACTGGTAAATTTTCTAATTTTTCAGGAACCAACCCACACTCTTCACAGTGGATAAATGGAATAGGTGCACCCCAATATCTTTGGCGAGAAACCCCCCAATCTCTAAGTTTGAAATTTATCTTTTTTGAGCCTAGATTATTAGTTTCGAAATACTTAATAATCTCATCTTTAGCTTTTACGTTTGGAAGATCTGTAAATATATCACTATCAACCAAAAGACCGTCATCAATAAATGCCTCTTGCAAATCAATTATTCCACTTTTGGTATCAATTACAATCTTAATATCTAAATCATATTTTTTTGCAAATTCAAAATCCCTTGTATCATGCGCAGGTACAGCCATTACAGCTCCACTTCCATAACCAGCAAGGACAAAATTAGCAACCCAAACAGGTATCTCCTCTTTGGTTAAAGGATGGATTACACTAAGATCAAGGTCAAGTCCAGCTTTCTCCTCGGTTGCTCTATCTCTTTCAGTTAATTTTTGCATAGCTTCAATTTGCGATATTTTATCATCATCGATAAGTTTATTTTCAACGATATATTTAACAATTTCGTGCTCAGGAGCTAAAGCCGTATATGTTACTCCGTATATTGTGTCTGGTCTTGTTGTAAAAACTTTATAAGTGGAAAACTTATTATTTAATTTTGCTTTTGAACTATCACTTAAAGTAAATTCAAACTCTAAACCAGAACTTTTTCCTATCCAGTTTTTTTGCATAGAGATGACTTTAGCTGGCCATTTTCCCTCCAAAGTATCAAGATCATCTAATAATCTATCTGCGTATTTCGTAATAGCTACATAATAGCCTTGCATCTCTTTTTGTGTAACTTCATTATCACATCTCCAACAACAACCATCTTCAACTTGTTCGTTTGCTAAAACTGTATGGCAATCTTCACACCAATTTACCATTGTAGATTTACGATACATTATTTCGTTTTCATACATTTTAATAATGAACTCTTGTTCCCATTTTGTGTAAAGCTCGTCACTTGTTGCAAATTCTCTTGTTTTAGAGAAACTAAGACCTAAAGCATTAAGCTCATCTCTCATATAATCAATATTTTCATAAGTCCATTTTTTTGGATGAAGTTTATGTTTTATAGCTGCATTTTCAGCTGGCATACCAAAACTATCCCAACCAATTGGGTGCAAAACATTGAAACCATTTTTTCTAAAATGTCTAGCAAACGCATCGCCTAAGCAATAATTCCTAACATGCCCCATATGTATTCGTCCACTTGGGTATGGAAACATACTTAAAATATATTTTTTTGGCTTTCCACAAGTTTCATCAAGTGGCTCATTTGAGCCAACTTTATCCCAATATGTTTGCCACTTTTTTTCTATATTTTTCGCTTCATAACTCATCAGAATTTCCCTTTTAATTATATTGTTCCATGCTCAAATTGAGCTCTTAATCTTGCTTTTTCTTGTGCCTCTTTTATCTTTTGAGCTTGTTTGTTTCTATAAGCAGTAACATCAAAACCAGTCCAGATTACAAGTTGTGCTGCAACAAAAACAGAACTGTATGTTCCAACAACAACACCAACAAGCATAGGGAAACTAAAGCCATGCATAATCTCTCCCCCAAAAACATACAATGTTAAAATAACAAAGAAAACAGTCAATGATGTCAATATTGTTCGTGATAATGTTCTTGTAACTGCTTCATTAATAATTATTTTAAAATTAGTCTCTTTACTATCTTTGATATGTTCCCTAACTCTATCAAATACAATAATAGTATCATGAATTGAATAACCCAAAATAGTTAAAATAGCAGCTATTGTTTCAATGTTAACATCTATTTCAAATAATGATATAGCACCAATTGTAATAACAATATCATGCAAAAGTGCAACAACACCAGCAAGTGCAAATCTAAAATCATATCTAACAGTAACAGATAATAAAATAACCCCTAATGCCAAAAAGAATGCTGTTAATCCCTTATTTCGAAGTTCACTACCAGCTTTTGGTCCAACCATATCAACTTTTCTGATTTCAAATTTACCAGTTCCAGTTAAAACTTTTTGTATCTCATCACTTACGTCTTTATCGATAGTTTCGGCACTTGCTGGACTTTTAATGACAATCTCACCATCTGTTCCAAATGGAGTTACAGTTGAATGTGCAAATAAATTATTTGTTGAAAGTTTTTTCCTAATATCATCAATTGGTGGTGCTCCTTCATATTTAACTTGAACAACAGTTCCACCAGAAAAATCAATCCCTAGAGTCAAACCTTTTGTTAATACGAGCACAATAGCAACTAAAAAAGCAACAATAGATAAAATAAATAATATTTTCCCTCTTTCTAAAATATTATAAACTTTACTACTTGATTTAAAGATTTCCATCTATTATTTTCTCCTTGATTTTGTTCCGAAAATGAAGAAAACCTTCATTTTGTTTTTATTTTATTTTACAAAGAACTTGTTCTTTGTAAAATTTACCTCAATACTCAGCTTGCAATTGTGAAACAAACAATCAGATAATTGTGTAAAATTTTTGTTCTTTATAATCTTTTATGATTGTCGTTTAGATAGTCCAAACCATAATCCATATTTTTTTTCTCTTTCAAGTTTTGACAATGTAGCCAAATAAATCCCATATGTCCCAAGGATTGCGGTTATCATAGATGCCATTATCCCGATACTTAAAGTCAATGCAAACCCCTTAATAGCACCAGTTCCATAAACATAAAGAATCATACAAGCCAACACTTGGGTAATATTGGAATCCAAAATTGCTCTCATAGCTTTTCCATAACCTTCAGCTAAAGCTTTTCTAACACCAAAACCAGCGTGAATAAGCTCCCTTACTCTTTCTAGTATAATAATATTTGAATCAACTGCAATACCTACTGTTAAAACAAGTCCTGCCATACCTGGCAAAGTAAGTGTTGCACCAAACATCGACATTACAGCCAAAATAATAAAAATATTACTTACAACAGCCAAACTAGCTATAACACCAGAGATTCCATAATACACAACCATAAATACTATAACTAATCCAAAACCAAAAAGTAATGCCAAAAGTGATGCTTGTATACTATCAGCCCCCAAACTAGGTCCAACACTTCTTTTTTCTAAAACCACAATTGGTGCAGGTAAAGCTCCACTTCTAAGCGCAATAGCTACACTTCCAGCTTCTTCAACGCTAAATCCACCGCTAATTTGACCATTTCCACCACCGATTCTCTCTCGTATCACTGGAGCTGAAAAAACTTTTCCATCAAGCACAACCGCAAGTCGTGTGCCAATATTTTTAGCAGTAAAATCACCAAAAACTTTACCACCAAATGCACTAAGTTCAAAATTTATAATAGGTGAGCCACCTTGATTATCAAAGGCAACCCTTGCATCCACCACTTCAGCTCCTGTTAAAATAGGAACCTGATGAACTATATATTTTAAACTAGGATTATTTGCATCTTCTAAAAGTGTATGTCCTGTAAATTTTGCATCTTCTGCGGAGATTGTATTTGCTTGATCTGCTAATTTTTCATCAATCGCCATAAGTTCAAGATTTGCTGGTTTTGCAATAAGCTCTCTTGCTCTTTGTTCATCTTCTATCGTTTTAATCCCTGCCAATTCTACAACGATATCAGTTTTCCCTTGTCTTGTAACACTAGGTTCGGCTAAACCAAATTGGTCAAGTCTATTTCTTATTGTCTCAACAGCTTGAGCAACTGCTAAATCTTTTGTAATATCTTTTTCAAGCTGAGTAAGTGAGATTTTATACTCTAACTCATCTTTTATAGATATCTCAAGCCCCTCTATTGTTGCTAGCATACTATCAATATTTTTCGTTTCACTAGCATCAAGAACAACAAAAGTTATATTGTCTGGATTAATTGTTAAATCCTCAATCAAAATATCATTTTGATCCGCATAGTATCTAACAGCTCCTGCTATCGATTTCACTTTTGTTTCAACTGCTTTTTCAACCTCAACACCAAGTAGCATATAGATACCACCTTGAAGGTCAAGACCTAAATTTATCTTTTTCCCCTCCATCTCTTGAAAAAATGATGGCATCGAAAATAAAATTCCAAAAACTGTTACAATCGAAAAAATTATCAGTCTATAATTAAAAAAATTCAATTTTTACTCTTCCCATTTGCTTGTAACAAATGTTTTTACAAGTCTTGATTCTGTTCCATCAACATGTTTAATTCTAAAAAATCCATCTTCAACTTTTACGATTTCAACTATTAAGCCACCACTTGTTACAATTTTATCCCCTTTAGCTAGAGAGTCAAGCATTGCAACGTGCTCTTTTTGTGTTTTTTGCTGAGGACGAATTATTAAAAAATAAAATATACCAAATAACACGACAAGAGGTAACAATGACCCCAATAAACTTCCAGATTGATCCATGATGATTCCTTTTTTATACAAATTTAAGAGTGAGGATTATACAAGTTATAAAATTACAAAAGGCTTTATAGTAGCTTTTTTACTTTCTGCGTTTATTTACCTTGAATACTGGGGCATTTCAAACAAATTTATCAATACAATTTTTGTACTTTTGGCTTACTATTTTTTAGCAACAATTGATAAAAAATCACTTTTTTTTGCTGGATTTTTTACGGGACTTTTATGGTTTTGGTGGATTGGATATAGTTTTATTTACTACGATTTAGCTTATCTTATCCCTTTTATTGTTTTATTCTTTGGTGTTGCTTATGGTGTATTTTTTTGGTTTACAGCCATTATCGATAAAGTATTGGTGCGGATAGTTATGCTATATCTTCTTACTTTTTTTGAACCATTTGGATTTAACTGGTTTAAACTAGATTTACCACTTATCAATACCTATTTTAACACTTATAAGAGTAACTTAAGCGTGCCAAATCTAAAAATCAATATGCCTTCTTATAATATCCCTCAAGATAGAAAATGGGACACAAGATTTATAAGCGAGATGATTGAAATAAATCTAAAAAACATAGATAATGCAATAGAAAAAGGGGATGATGTGGTGATACTTCCAGAAACTGCATTTCCTATGGTCTTAAATACCCAATCAGATCTATTAGAGATTTTAAAAGAGAAATCAAAACAGATTTCGATTGTAACAGGAGCAATTTCTCAAAACAAAAATGAATATCTCAACTCCACTTATCTTTTTGAAAATGGCACTTACACAGTAGCAAATAAAGTAGTTTTGGTTCCATTTGGGGAAGAGATACCATTTCCAAAATTTCTAACAGATTTTATCAACGATACGTTTTTTGATGGCGCAAGTGACTATTCTAAAGCAAGCGAACCTACAACATTTACGATTAAAAATGTGAAATTTAGAAATGCAATTTGTTATGAAGCAACAACTGATGATGTTTATCAAAATCTTGATACTAATTATGTGATTGCAACTTCTAATAATGCTTGGTTTACACCTTCCACACAGCCAACGTTGCAAAAGTTACTCCTTAGATACTATGCTAAAAAATACAATTTAATAATATACCACGCTACAAATAGTTCACAAAATATGGTTGTGAAATAAAATTTAGGTTTGTTTATTTTTTATACAAAATAAACAGTCTATTTCCACACTAAAACCTTATACTTTAATTATGGAAAATCTACTGCTCGCAATCTTTTTAACTTTAGCCATAGCTACAATTTTAAACATCATCTTAAAAAAATTTGGTGTTTCACATATCATAGGCTATATTATAACTGGAACAATAATAAGTTATATTTTTGGATTTAATGGATTAAACATCCATACTTTAGATTTAATCGGTGAGTTTGGGATAGTATTTTTGATGTTTACCATAGGGCTTGAACTAAACTTTTCAAAAATTAAAAAGATGAAAGATATACTTTTAGTCAACGGTATACTTCAAGTTATACTTAGTGTTGTTGTAATTTTTATCCTTTCATTTTTTATCTTTAGACTTGATTTTAATACATCAATTATCATCTCACTAGCTTTTTCACTCTCATCAACCGCAATAGTTTTAACATACTTAAAAGATTCAAAAGATATCCACACACCTTATGGACAAAAATCGATGGGGATACTGATATTTCAAGATTTAGCTGTTATCCCTATTTTGTTGCTGATTTCATTTTTATCAAATGAAACTTTATCAATTACTGAAGTTTTAACAAAAACTATACTCTCAGCATTTTTAGTAGTGGTATTTATGTTTACAGTAGGTGAAAAGATTGTAAACACAATGCTTTCGATTTCAGCAAAAAGTCATCTTGAAGAGTTATTTTTAGGTTCAGTTTTTGCAATTGTTTTAGGATCATCACTTTTGGCTTATGAGATGGGATTTACCTACTCTTTGGGGGCATTTATAGCAGGTATGATAATTGCTGATACATCGTACAATATGAAAGTTGAATCAGATATTAGTAGCTACAAAGATTTACTTTTAGGGGTATTTTTCTTTAGTGTTGGGACAAAAATTGACGCTGTTTATTTTTTTATAAATATCCACATAATTGTCTTGATTTTTACCCTTGTGATGATTTTTAAAGCTCTTGTTATCTATTTTATAATTCGTAAAAAAGAGGATAAAAATACCTCTGCAAAAACAGCACTAGCACTCGCTCAGATTGGTGAATTTTCATTTGCTATCTTTGCACTTGCTGGAAATCAAAAACTTATCAGTGAAGAGATGGCAAGTTTTTTGATACTTGTAAGTGTTATCTCGATGATCTTGACCCCTTTTGTGATACAAAATATCTATAAACTCTCCTCATATTTTGAAAAAGAGTTTTATGAATCTGATGTCATTACCCCAATTGGACTAAAAAACCACATCATAGTTGCTGGATTTTCAACTTTAGGACGGATTGTTGCTGGGGATTTAAAGCATCAAAATATTGAGTTTATTGTTATAACTGACAATCTTAAACATGTACTTTTAGCTAGAAAACTTGGAATTATGGCTTATTTTGGACACTTAAACAAACTGCCTGTTTTAGAATCTTTAAAAGTTGATGAGGCAAAAGCTGTAATTATCACAACTAGCAGTGAAGGGAATAAAAGGGTAATCAGTGAAGCTGTACTAAAGTTTTCAAAAAAACCAACTGTTATAGTAAAAATTGATACAGTTGATGAGCGAAAAAATATGAGAGATTTACCTGATTTGGAGTTTGTAGATGCAAATTATGAGATTTCCAAACTCCTAGTAGATAGAGCGACCTTATCTTAAAAGATAAGGCAAAAAGAAAACAACTACACACGTCATAGCTAAAACAGTTCCGTAATAAAATTTACTTAGTCCTGTTTTGTCTGGATTATTTCTCATTGTTTCAAAACTATCATTATCTTTGTAAGCCTCTATAAGTGACTGAACACTTTTAAAAGTCAAAAATAACAACACCAAAATTGTTACGACTGTAATATTATCAAAACTAAATTTTATAGCTTCAAAGATCTCCATTTTTATCTCCCTTAATTTATTTGTTTTTTCTTAACAAAAGTGATACTTTTTCCAAAACATCTTTGGCTTTTATCTCTTTCATACATTGATGGTGTATTTGCTTATCAAGTGGGCACTCCCGTTTCATACAAGGCATACAAGAAAAATCTTTTTTAACTATTACACTTTTTTCATTTTTCCACTGTGATGTTTCATTAAATTTTGTCGGTCCAAAAATACAAACACTAGGGACTCCAAATGCTGCTGCTAGATGCATAGGACCGCTATCGTTTGTGATAAATAAATCAAGATTTGAAATCTTTTCAATCAACTCCTCAACAGTTGTAAGCCCAGCAAGGTTTTCATAATTTGTGATATTTGATAATTTCAATCTATCTTCAATATCACTAGCCATATCAACCTCTCCACTTCCACCAAAAATAATCGTATCATAGCTATTAGAAAGCTCTTTTATCACATTTGCAAATTCATTTGGATACCATCTTTTAGCACTTCCATAAGTTGCACCTGGATTTATACCCAAAATTGGTTTTTGTTTTTTTGATGTATCACTAAAACGATTTTCATCTTGATATATCATAAGCTTTTGTGGTGTTGTATTAATTTTTAGGCTACGATTTACAAAATCGTTGTATCTTATTACTAGGTGAACTTCATCTTTTGTAAATCTTTTATAGCGATATTTCTCTTTTGCATCTATCCAAAAAAGTAAAAATGTAGATGTAAAATTTCTCCTAAAACTAAAAGCAATATCTACAACACCAACACTTTTAGCGATACTGTAAAGATTTTTGTACCTAAAACCACTTTTTTTAGAATCATCAATCAAAATCTTTTTAACATTTGGATGGTGGATAAAAATCTTAGAACTAACAAATGAGCCTAAAATTGTTATTTCACAATCTTTATATGTTTTTATAATATTTTCAATCGCGGGTGTCGCCATAACAGCGTCTCCAAGCCAAGTTGGAATCTCTATAAATATTTTTTTAATCTGCACTTTTTACCATCTCCAACATCTTATAAAATTGTGGCATTTTCACCAAAACACCATCTCTATTATCAACCAAACCATAACCAGCTGCAATTAATTGATGCCAAAAAACTTTTTTTATCTTTTTACTATCTTTTGCAATACTAAAATACTCCTCCATAAAAAGTGTGTAATCATCGATATTAACACACTCTGCTTCACTTGTAGGGGAATATGGAGCTCTATTTTTTAATGGCCAATTTACTTCAGTTATATAAATCTCATCTTCACACTTAAAAGAAGTTTTTACAATCGTATCTAAAAATTCAATCTTATTTTTAAGGTCAAATATCCCATATTGGGTATTTTTGGGACCTCCACGACGGTCAACATAAAGTAAACTTGCAACCTTATCAAAATGGATTTTGTAGCTATTAAAAAGTGTACGAATTGTAAAGTGGAATTCAAAATCTATAACAGATGAACCAACTAATTTGATATTTTTGAAACTTTTATCTCGCACTTTTTGGATTGTTTTATAAAAATCCAAATACTCATCAACACTAGCAAAGCCCCATTTTATACGATTTATTGCATTTCCAATCATAAATTCATTAGAAACTTCACTAAACTTTTCAAATACAATATTTATATCTTTTTTTAAAAGCTCCTTGTTTTCTATATGCTCCCTACTTTGAACAACACAAATAAGTATCTCTTTATCGTTTCCAAACGATTGTGCAAACTTTACATATTTATCGATATTTTCCATCTCGCATAGATAAAATCTTATCTGCAAAGACTTCACACCAAGCTCTTCAATAAGCATAACCTGCTTATCTCCCTTGTCAAGATTGACACAAATACCATAAAATAATTTTGAATGTTGAATGTTGGATTTTGAATTATTATTTTTAAATAAAAATTTAAAAAACAGATAGGGAAATAAAAAAATATTTGTCAAAAACAATTTCAAAAACTCTTTAGTTTTGTTTTTTCGCAAACTTTTTTTATCTTTTTTGGACAAAACTGCTGGTTGATCTGATGGATGCCAAGGGTGGTTTTTAAAAATCATAAAATTTCATTTAGCCTTAATTTTACAACTTCTAAAAATTCATCCCCATGGTTTTGCGGTATTTCAAAATTATTTTGACAATTTAATTCACTAATTGTTCCCCATCTTTTACTACTTGCAAATAGATTATTTCCAAAAAATGATAGTGTTGTTGTATTTGTAAGTCCCGCTAGATGCATAGGACCCGTTGAAGTGCTAACAAATAATTTTGAAGCTCCAATATATAAAACAAAATCAAAAAGAGATTTAAAATCATCACGAATCAAAATCTCAAAATCTAAATCTTTAAGTTTTGACTTTAAGTCTTCCTTTCTAGAGCCATCATCTGGACCAAACGTAAATACAACTTCATATTTACAACTAGCAACTTTGGCAAGTTCTAAATACTCATCAATTGTTAAATTTCCATCGCTACTTCCACCAAATCCTATATGAAAAACGACCCTATGTTCGCGTTTATTTGTGGTTTTTAAAAGTGGTTTTTCAAAATCCAATTTAAGAGAATTGTCAAGTCCCTTTAGTAAATCAAGATTGTATTCCCACTCCCTTTTTTCAACCAAACTTCTCCTTTGTTTGATGGTTTTATTGAAAAATATTTGTGCAATTTTGGTAGCTGGTGATATTCTCAAAGGAATCCTTGCCAAAAATAGTGTAAGCCCCAATTTAAAATCGATATATCCGCTGATGCTTACATCTGGTTTAAACTTATTTATCCTTTGGAGTAAAACAAAACTATCCTCACTATATTCAATGACATCATCAATAAAATCAAATTTTTTACATAAATCAACATTAATTTTACTAACCAAAAAAATAATCTTATGGTTAGTCTGTTCTTTTAAAACCTTAGCCATAGGAAGAGCAGTGATAAAGTCACCTATTTTATCGTGTCTGGTTATTAAAATTGTCATTTTTTATCTTTTTTATTCTCAAGATTTAATTCATACAGCTTTATGTATTTATAAAAATTTGTAACCATATGGGAAAATGAAATTACAAGTCCAGCATAGCCATCTAAAAATCCTCTTTTAAAAATATATGTTTTTATAAAAGAATATTTACCATTTAATAGAGCTTTTATTGGGCTTGAGCTTTTTTTACCAACATTGTTTTTAGCAAAAAGTGTAGAGTAGTGATCTGCTTTTTGGATAAAACTAGAAATTGAGTCATAGCTATAATGTTCCATATTTCCAACAAGCAACTCAATCTCTAATCCATCAACAATAATATCCTCGTGAACATCATTGTCGTTGTATCTTGTGATTTTTTTATTGTAAACTCTTTTAATTTTTTGATTATTCCAGCCACAATATTTGATTTGTATATCTTTATAAAAAGCTTTAAAATTTAGCTGATATACTTTTTTATCATCTAAAACTTTAGTTTTTAGAGTCTCTAACAAAACCTTATCAACAACTTCATCGCTATCAACAATGATAATCCAATCATTTTTGGCAAAAGTTGAGGCATAATTTTTTGTCCAACCAAACCCTTTAAATTCCCCACAAACCAAATTTACATTTGAAAATTCCCTTGCGATGTTTAAAGTATCATCACTTGAACCATTATCATAAACCACAACATCATCAAAATCAGCCAATGCTTTAAGTGTATTTCTTATAGTTAGTTGATTGTTTTTTGCTAAAACTACTGCGCTTATATTCATCTGTTACCCAATATCATTTTTGTAAATGTTTTAAATTTATATTTTAAGATATTTATTGGACTAAACACCTCATAGCCATTTTTAAGATTATCCCCATCAACTCTATAAATCACACCTCGAACACCACCAAAATCTCTATTTATTCCATTTCCGATTCTAAAGGGATACTTGTAATGTTTTAGTGTTTCATCAAGCACTTCTTGATTGTATTTACCAAATGGAAACACAAAACTATCAACCACAACGCCCAATTTGTCCTCCAAAATCTCTTTTGATTTTGTTAATTCTAGTGTTACATCGGCATCATCTTCAGTTAAGTTTTTATGTGAATAAGAGTGTGATGCGATCTTTACTAAACCACTTTGTATCATCTCTTTTAGTTCACTATATGTACAAAAAGTTCCATTTTCAAAATTCAAAAACAGATGATTATGTTCGTAATTTAATCTTTTTTCATCCCCAAATGGACAATCATCTAAGATATATTTAGGGACAACAGCTAAAAGTGCTTTTAGTTTAAACTCTTTTAGCAGTGGAAAAATAAGTCTATAAAAATCAAAATAACCATCATCAAAAACCAAGCAAATCGGATTTTTTTCCAATTTTGAAGATGGAAATTGGGTATTAAAATTTTTAGAAATATACTCTAAATGCTCCCTAAAAATAAGGTAATCATTACTACATCTATCACTATTTAGATGATGATACATCATACTAATCAACAACTTCAATCCCTTTTAATCTTTTTTTCATATTTATCTTGCTTTTGTGTTTATGGGAAAACGAAAGTGCGATTTTTATACACTCATCCGAATCTTTGCTTATAAGATTAGAATACTCATCTGCAACAACACTCAAATCCTCATCTCTCATCCAAAGTTTTGAAAAATTTTTCAATCTATCTTCTGTGCTAAGTGGAATAAATTTCATACGATTAATATCCACAATTTTAAATCTATACCCATCATCTACTTTTTTAACCAAAATATTTCCAGGTGAATAATCATAGTGTAAAATATTATTTTGATGAAGCTCAAATGTAAATTTAGCAAACGCCCTTAGCAATTCATTTTTGGCTTCAAAATAACTACTAATCAGTGGTTCTCTTATTGTAAAATCATATTTAAAATTTTCACTTATAAAATAACTTTCTTCTAAAAGACCATTTGCATAAAACTCAATAAAGCCGATTGGCTGTGGTGTAAAATCTCCAATTTTCAAAGAATACTCGTAAGATTTTTTTGCTTTACTTGATTTAAAAAATGAATAAGCAAAACGATTTATAATATTTGGAACTTTAAAAGATTTTACAACAACATCAAGATTATTAAAATTTATCACTTTTAATTCATTTCTTGCTTTATGGATTGTTTGATTGTTTTTTTTGAAATTATCTTTTATATTTAATAAAAACTCTTTAAAACTAACTTCATAATTTGGATTTATTGTGTATTTTGTCATTGGAGGATTGTACCAAAATCATACTTTAATACTTTTTTCAATGAGGTTAGACAAAGAGTTTTCAACACATTTTGGCTAAAATCGACAAAAATTAAAAAGAAGATAAAGATGTCTAAAAATATACTTGAACTTTGCCTCTCACCTGACCTTGGTGGATTGGAACTTTTTGTATCAACTTGTTTTAATGATTTTAAAACAAAAACAAACTGTAAAATCTCAATTGCACCAAACAGTAAACTAGATAGTTATCTCGATGAAAATGATAAATTTTACATCAAAAGAAATAAGCTTTTTCCAATATTCCCTGCATTAAAACTTGCTAAATTTATTGATGAGAATAATATCGATATTATCCATTTTCATTGGACAAAAGATATAAATCTTGTGGTTTTAGGGAAAGTTTTTAGTAGGAGAAAACCAATAATTGTCCAATCAAGACATATGACGATGACAAGATTTAAAGATGATTTTTACCACAAATGGCTTTATTCAAAAATAGATAAAATTCATGCAGTCACCTATCAAGTAAAATCTCAACTAGAAAAATTTATCCCAAAATCTATCTTACCAAAAATAGAGATGGTGCATATTGGATGTGAAGCTTCAAATATCAATACAAAAATAGTAGATGAGTTAAAAGAGACTTATCATCTTAGTGGCAAATTTGTTGTTGGTATTGTTGGGAGAATCGAAGAGGCAAAGGGTCAATATTTAGTTATTGAGGCGATATCAAAACTAAGACATCTTCCAATTATTGGGCTTATTGTTGGAGATGCCATGGATAAAAATTATCTAAATGAACTAAAAGCGAAAGTTCAAAAATTGGGACTTGAGGAGAAAATAATTTTTACAGGTTTTACCAAAGATGTAAATGAACATATACAACTTTTTGATGTTAGTATTTTAGCTACACCAAAAGAAACGTTTGGACTTGTCGTAATCGAAGCGATGGCGAATGGTATTTGTGTGTGTGCAACAAACCAAGGTGGACCACTTGAGATTATTGATGATATGGTTGATGGGTTATTGTTTCAAAGAGATAGTGATAGCATAAAAGAGAAAATCGAGCTACTTTACACAAATAGTGAACTTAAAACAAAACTTGCAAATAATGGAAAATTAAAAGCTGACAAACTTTTTAATAAAAATATGCAGTTAGAGAAATTATATGGGGTACTAAATGAAGGTTAGTCTAATAATAGCAGTTTATAAAGATGTTGTGGCACTTGATCTAATCATACAGTCGCTAAAAAATCAAACATATAAAAATTTTGAAGTGATTATCGCCGAAGATGGCAAATCTGATGAGATGGCAAAATATATCGCAACCATTGAGGGACTTGAAGTTTATCATCTAACACAAGAAGATGTTGGTTGGAGAAAAAATAAAATGCTAAACAAAGCTATAAAAAAAAGCTCAACAGAATACCTAATATTTATAGATGGGGATTGTTTACTTGATAAGAGATTTATCGCCGAACACGTCAGGTTAAAATCAAAAAAAACAGTTCTATGTGGACGAAGAACAGAGCCAGGTGAGTTGTTTAGTGATTTATTAAGAGCAAAAAAAATTTCACTTCAAAAGTTTCTAGATAACTACATAACAAGTTATTTTAAGCTTAAAAAAGACAATACGAGACATTATGAAGAGGGAATATACTGCAATCCAAATTCTTGGATTGGAAAACTTATTTCATTAAAAGCTTCAAAAAAAGAAGCTCATCTTGTTGGCTGTCATTGGTCGTGCAATAAAGATGATATACTTGAAATAAATGGCTTTGATGAGGATTTTGAGCTACCAACAACTGGAGAGGATACAGATATTGAAAGACGAATGAGACATTTTGGAATAAAAATGAAATCTTGTAGAAATTTTGCAGTAATGGTTCATTTGTACCATAAAAAGAATTTTAATCAAGATATTTCAAACCAAACTCAAAAACTAATGGAAACCAAAAAAGATGAGTTTGTTTGCAAAAATGGAATAATCAAATAGACTATGTAACTTTCTTGAATCTTTCAATCTAAATTATTAATGTACAGAGAGATATCCAAATGCCTACCAAAATGCCTCCATTCATCCCTTACTCTTGTATCATTTTTAAACCTTTCAATACAAATATTTGATTTAAAATCATAGTCTTTAGATGTAAACATAAGTTTATTTTTAAATTCCAAATCATCAAATCTCTTGCCCAAAGAATAATCAAAAAGATCGCCATCACTAAATTTGAATATAATCTTATTCAGATCAATCCTATCACATCGATTTAACCATTTTTGTCTAGCTTCCTCTTTTGTTTTATAATGCAAAAAATTTACTTCATATTTTCCATCTATCAAGCCTATTGGATAGTCTATTTGATAAATATTTAATCTCTTCATTTCATCGATATATTTTGATTGACCATGTTCAATAAATGATAAGTTATACAATTTTTCAACTGAAAAGTTCTCCAAAAGTTCAATATAATCAGGTGCAAAAATCATAGAATTGATAAAAGGTGACCGATAAGGCAATCCAAATTTCTTGTATATAAAAGTTCCCCAACAATTATTTGAAATAATTGTAAAATTCTTGTTTCGTAATGAAATACGACTTATTCTTGATTTGATATATTTTTCAAAATTTCTTAATATCTCTATTCTCATTTTTTACCCTATCTACTTTCTTCTAGTATCATTAAAAAAGATAGTTTGTAATTGTACAATACGAATTGTCTTGTCCATATAATTACCTTTGTATAATTTTATGCCGCACAAGTCATTAAATACATTATAAAATTTCAATCCACAAATCTCTTTTAATATTAATCTAAATTTATTCTTTTTGTATTAGAATAGAATTTATCTTTATTTTTATTTAAAAGAAAAACCAATTTTAACTTATCCATGATTTATTTTTAAGCGTATATTATATCATTAAATTGGGTAGCAAACATTTATCAGCCTCAGAAAGCAACGATAGTCTTAAAAAATAATCAAGCATGAGAATTTTTTGATTTATTTGAGATGCTTTTTCTCAACAATGCTTGATTTTTGTTTTTTTAATTTCTTTTTGGCATATCCGCTTAGTGTATTGCTTACATGTTGTCTGTATTGCACCAGGCAATCATCATAATAATGCACTCCATTTAGTGCAGCAGCATTAGCTGCAATATAAGCATCAAAATAAATTATTTTAGTAAAAGGAAATAGATACTCTAAAATCTCTCTTTTAAACAACATAGCATGAGTTGAGACTATATTACCAAAGAGAAAGTTTAGACCAATTTGGAAGCTAATGAAATTGTTTCTTAGTTTTTATGATAGTGTTTTATCTAAACTTTGCCCGTTTTCATCCGCCAATAAAGAATTTGCATAAATCAGGCTACTATCCCCGATATGACTTAGTAGTGACTCTAATTTATCAGCTTTCCAAATATCATCTTGATCACAAGATGCTATAAAATCGGAAGTTGCTTTTGACAAAATAGACTCAAAGTTTTTCATAAATCCAAGATTTGTTTCATTTACAAAAATCTTTAATTTAATATTTATTGATATATTTTTGTAATTTCAACAGCATTATCAATTGAGCAATCATCTTGCAATATTACTTCATAGGATTTGATTGTTTCATTTAACAATGAAGCTAATTATTCATGGAGATATGTTGATCTATTGTATGTTGCAATGCAAATTGTTATACAAATACTATTCGCTTTCATACCATTGCAACCACTAATAATTTAAGTTAAACATATAAAATTGATGCGAAAACACTTAACTTAATGAATACCAAATTAGACAAATTTATTTGTAAAAATGGAATAATCAAGCTTTAACCGCTGATTCATTCCATTTTATTGCCAAGATTCCAACAATAAAACACCAAAGTGCTATTGTAAATTGTTTCATCCATAAAGGGTCACCAACACAACTAAAACAATATATCGCCAAAAAGACAACACCGAGCTCCTTTGTTGTTTGGTTTTTTAAAGATACCCTAATGATTTGAAATAAGATATTTAACATCAATAAAATTCCCACAATCCCACCTTCAATAATAACCATAAGATATTGGTTATGAAAATGATTGTGCAAAATAAACTCTTTTACTGTATCAGAAAATGGCATAACTTTTTCATCAAAAACTTTTTGTGATGAGCCAACAGAACCACCAAGTCCAACACCAAAAATTGGATCTTTTTTAAAAATCTCATATCCTGTCATAATAAAAGCGATTCTTGATCCCCATGAGCCATCATAATTTAGATTTTGTATCATTGCTAAATCTTGTTTTGTATCTAATATTCTTTTTTGAAATGTATTGCTAAGTGAGAAAGCAACAAAAAATACTACAACCAAGCCAATAATAGAGCCAATAATCGCTTTTATCGTAAGCTTATAATGTAAAATAAAAATAGCAATAAATCCAATTAAAAATGCTATTTGTCCAACGCGACCTGGTGCCAAAAATAAATTTCCAGTAACAGTACAAAAGAAAAGTCCAAAAATCACTTTTTCTTTTATGGTATAATCTTTAGATATAACCCTACTGAGTAACAAAATTGAAGCAAAAGCCAAGAAAATACTATAATCTATATGCATCATAAATGGCGATAGATATTCTTTTGTTGCATATTTAGCACTCCATAAATCAAAAAATACACCATAAGCAATGATTTCAGAGATAAAAATACCAGCCAAAAAAGCAGAAAGAATAAGAGAGACTTGCTCTTTTTTTAATTTTGTTGCAAAAACAAAAAGGATAAGCCAATAAGAGTAAAGTCGAGCCATATTTGCCCCCTCTTCTGTGTTGCTACTCCAAAATAAACTAATAAAGATATATCCCAAAAAGATAGTGATTGATAAAAGAATTGGATTGTTTTTGATGTCGTTAATTTTATCTCTTATGTGTCCATCAAAAAGCCACACAAGAGGTAATACGATAACAAAAAGGCTTATCAAAGCCCTACTAATTGGTAAGATAAGTGCAAAGGCAATTGCACTATAAAAATAAAAATTTTGGTTAACTTTCAATCTATATTTCCTTTTTTTACTATATGCTTATAACAATAACACTCAACCATAATAAATTATTTTAAAGCCTAAAAACTCATCTCATAACTTACGAAATTCACTTTTTCACCATTCAACTTTTTCTCAAAAAGGTAATTTATCTTGTATTGAAATGTTTTAGAAAAGGCAAAGCTTGTGTCAAGTGCATAATAAGAATTTGGCTCAATCACCTTATAAGCGCTCTTTGGTGTTAGGTATTTTAATTTTGTTTTTACAAAAACATCATCAAATTCACTCCCAACCTCTACAAAATGTAGATTACTTTCAATGTTTGCATTTACTTTATCTCCAAACCAATTACCTAAAACAGTTGAGCCATTTTTGTATCCATTTTTATACAGATGATGAACATACCACGCCTCTCCAATATCTAAAAATTCATACCTAAAGGATGAGTTTTGTGTAAAAGTTGGCAAATAAAATCCAAATCCTTGTACAACATTTCCGAGTTTATAATTCCCACCATTTGTATCTTCACCACTGTAAGTAGCATACAAAGAAATATCTTTTCCAAAAAACTTATCATTGTATTTAAAATTTAAACTAGCTTGTTGGTTTCCTGTTTCATTATCTGTATTCAGGTTTTCATTAGTATTATCATTGCTAACTGGGTCAATAAATGCGCCCCAAATATCACTGGCACTAGAACTTCTAGGACCTCCGCCAAATTGAAATGTTCTATCAAGTGAAACTTCAACTCTATCAATTGGAGAAAAATCAAGGTGCATTCCAAGAAGCCGTGGACTCCCAGTGTGATCAGTTCCATCATATAAAATCCCATCAGTTTTCTTTAATTTTGTCAAAAAAACTTCATAATTAATTGAACCAAATGAAAAAGGTGTGTTGTTTGAAATTGTAATTGACGGTGAATTTATTGCATTTTTTGAGATAAGCAAAGCACCATTTTTAAACGAACCATAATAATGCTCTCTAAAACCAACATCAAGTTGAAACATATCAATCCCAGCAGATAAAAAAGTACTATTTGTAGCAAATTTTAACCTACTTTCATCTTGATAAATCGCCCCTTCAAGTGAGCCTTTTAGGTATTCATTGATGTTTACAAAATAACTACCCTCCAAAAGATAACTATATTTTGTATCTTTACCACTCTCATTTGATAGCTCACTTTTATTATCACTTAAAGATAAAGTTATTGATAAATTATCTTTTACCAATATCTCCTTGTTTTCAACTTCTTGTGTTTTTTGCAAAATTTTATTGTAAAGCTTTGGACTAGTTAGTTTTATCATTTCATTGTATTTTTTTACCATCTCCAAAGAGTACGGCATTTTAGATGTTGGCATATTTGTTAAAACAGCCATTTTCTCTACATCATCGCTTATGCTTGAATCAATTGGTAAATAAAGTGAAGCCCCAAAAGATAATATTGGTAGAAATATAAGAAATCTTTTCACACCATCTCCTTACTTATTTTTGATTTTATTTGGTTGTAAACCATCTCCACACTAATCTCTTTCATACAAAGATTGTTATTACAATTTTTCATCGCATCAGTTTTATAACAAGGGCTACAATCTTTTTGAAGAGAAATAACATTTACACTATTTGTTGGGCTTTTATATGGACTATCAACGACCACATCATTTGGTCCCATAAGGACAAAAACCGCACAATCAACAGCAGCAGCAATATGCCCAATAGCTGAATCTGTACAAACAACACAAGAAGCATTTTTTACAATTGTATTTAATTCAAGAATATTATTTTTCCCGACCAAATCTATTGTATTTTGTGGATATGGCTTTAATTTTTCAAAAAAATTACCCTCCCCTTTTGCTCCAACTATTACAATATTAAATTCAGATGAAAGCTTAGCCATCAACTCTATCCATGAGCTGTTTTCCCAAGCTCTATAATTTATCCCACCCCTGTTTACATGGGAATTACTAGGTGAAATAACTATATAGTTACCATTTAGTCCAAATTTATCTTTTACCTCTTTAAAATCTTTAGTTGCAATTTTTGGGAAAGATTTTTCTAAATTCTCTTTTGAAACTATATTTTGTAAAAATAACTTTTGTACCGCTCCACGATTGAGTTTTTTGTTTTCTATCACATCATCAATTTGTGAGCCGATTTTTTTATCGGCAACAATCTTAGTAATTAAACTTTTAAACTGTTTACCATACTCAAAATTTATCAAAATATCATAAGGATTATTTTTTGAAGCTTTTAAAATATCTTTTTTTTCACTACTAAATATTATTGGTAATTTTTTGTATTTAAGTGGGAAAACCTTATGTATTCGTTTATCACCATTAAAAAGTGTCCCACTTGATGGTGTACAAACAAAATCAATCAACACATTTTCACCAAACTCAAAAATCAAAGCATCAATAACACTTGTGGCATAAACTAAATCACCGAGTGCTCCACACCTAATAACTAAAATTCTTTTTGGATTGTTGTTTATCAATTTTATTATGCCTAACTTATTTTTTTAAGTTTGAATAATACCAAAACATAGCTTTTGTATAAATTTCAATTCTCTTCTTAAAAGTTTAAAAAAAAGTAGCTATACTAAAAAAGTTTTTTAAAAAGGGTTGGCTTTGTTTAGATATTTTTTATTTATATTTTTTCTTTTAACGCAACTTTATTCAAATGATAAATTTGATAAATATTTTGTTGGAGCTGGGATACAATACAACATACCGCCACTTTTACTTAAAAATATTGCAAAAATTGAGAGCAACCTAAATCCAAAAGTTGTTGGTTTAAATAAAAACGGTACAAAAGACTATGGACTTATGCAGATAAATACAATCCATCTTAAAAGATTAAATAAAAAATATGGTGTAGATGAAAATCAACTTATGGAGCCAAAAACAAACATCTATGCGGGTGCTGAACTACTTTCAAAAATAATCAAACAATATGGCTTAAACTTTGAATCAATAGGCAGATACCACTCAAATACTGAGGAATTTAAAAAAAAATGGAACACAAAACTCATCAAAGAGCTAACATACGAACTTAAAAAATAAGAGAATAATATAAGCAACCAATGGGTATAATCAAGCCTTTTTTAAGAAATACTATTGAAAAAATAAATGTAACTATGGAGTTTATAGATGAAAAAAAAGTTTAATCAAGTTGTTATTGCGTTGCTGATTGGCGCTGGGATACTATTTGGAGCAAGTAGTATGGAAAATACTATTTTAATTGAGCAACTAAAAAAAGATAAATATCTACAAGAAAAAGTAAAAGCAGAATATCAAAAAAGTGGAACAAAATCCGATAAAACAGACACAAAAAAGATAACAAGTCAACCTAATGAAAATCAAATTAACAATGATTTAAACCAAACAACAAATGATACAAATACCACTGAAGACTCCAACGAAACAAAAAAACCAAAATATACATTAGAAAACTACTATAAAAATTTCACACCATTTTTTTATGAAGGTCATATTTCATTAGTTGAAGAGATTGAAAAAAGACAACTTAAAATTGAAAAAGAGACAACACTAGAAAGATTTGGGGTGAAGTTTTTTGAAAATACACTCCAAGATATTCTAACATCTGGTGTTCCTGATGATTATATTTTATCAACTGGTGATAGTTTAAAAATTGCCGTTTATGGCTTAAGTGAATATGATGGTGAATTAGAAATAAATAAAGATGGAAAAATAATAATCCCGCAAGTTGGAGCAATTAGTGTGCGAGGCTTAAAATATAAAGTTGCAAAGTCTACTATTTACAACAAATTAAATGCAACTTTTCCAAATACTACGATAAACATCACAATAGGAAACACTACACCATTTAGCGTAAGTGTAGTAGGTGAAGCAAAAAAGCCAGGACTATACACGGTTAATGCTCTCTCAAAAGTAAAAAATGCACTTGTTATGGCTGGAGGAATCAGTAATGTTGGAAGCATGAGAGGTATAGAAATTAGACGAAACGGTAAAGTTGTAGCTACATTTGATCTTTATGAGCTTCTAAAAGGTGGCAAAGACAATGGTGATGTTTATCTCTATCCAAACGATGTCATTTTTATTCCAACAGCAAAAAAAATGGTTTATCTTGATGGAAACGTTAAGTCTCCTGCCATATATGAAATGAAAAAAAATGAAACTCTACAAGATTTGATTGATTTTAGTGGAGGGATAAATAGCGACTCACTAAAAACTATCAAAATCTTTAGAAGCCAAAATGGAGTTAGAACACTTTTTGAAGCGAAACAAAATGAGAAAATTACACTTAGAGATGGAGATAAAATAGTTGTTGGAAAAACATCTGATGTTACAGACAATGTTGCTTATTTGTATGGAAATGTTTATAAAAACGAATCTATCTCAATCGAAAAGAATGACTCTGTTGGTAGCTTATTTAAAAGATTGATTAGTTTTTATGGGATCGATAAAGTCTTTATGTCAAATAGCGATATGGGGTATTTTTTAGTAAAAAGAGTTGATGAAAAAACTTTAGAACCTAAGATTTTATCTGGTGATTTAACAAAAGCAATAAATGGTGATAAAAATTTTGATGTGTCACTTCAAAGTGAAGATAAGATATTTATTTTTAATAAATCTATAACTCAAGATATAAAATATATCTCTATTGGTGGTGAAGTATTAAGAAGTGGAAAATTCAAATATTTTGATGGGATGAAATTAAACGATGCACTTATGGCAGGTGGAATTAAAAAAGAATCAGATTTAACAAAAATAAAAGTAACATCAGTTAAAAAAGATAACACTTATGAGATAAAATATTACAACCAAGAGATAGCAAATAAAATCAACTTAAATCCTTATGATGATATAAATATCACAAATTTTGCATCAAATGATGATTTTGAAGAGATTACTATCGGTGGCGCTGTTGTTGAGGGAGATACATTTAAATACTCAAAAAATCTAACAATAAACTCACTAATAAATCTAGCAGGTGGACTAAGACAAAATGCCAATAAAGAGGAATTTGAACTTGTAAGATACGAGGTTTCTAATGGGATTAGAAAACATAGCGTTCAAGTTTTAAACCTACAAGAAGCCCTAAAAAATAATCTTCAACTTCAACCATTTGATGAAGTGATGATTAGACAAATAAGTGGTTGGAGGGAAGCGAAAACAATAACTTTAGCAGGTGAAGTTAATTTCCCAGGTACTTACACAATCTTACCGGGAGAAAAACTCTCAAGTGTTATAAAAAGAGCTGGTGGATTTAAAGAATCTGCATTTATTGAAGGTGCCGTATTTACAAGAGTTGATGTTCAAAAAATTCAACAAGATGCTTTTAAAAAACAACTTGACAACTTAGAATCATCAATGCTGTATCTTTCAGCTCAACCAGATGAAGCTGGAAAAAGTACAAATTCAGCAGAATTACTTCAAGTTTTAGATTCTGTTAGAAAAAGAGGAGCAGAGGCAGTTATACTTGGAAGACTAGCTATAAAACTAGATAAAAACTTAGATAATTTCATAAACACTCCTTATGATATAGTTTTAAAAGCTGGTGATACACTTACTATTCCTGAAACTGAGCAATCGGTTGCAATTATGGGTGAAGTTATGAATTCAACAGCTGTAACACATATAGAAGATAGAGATATTTGGGATTATATTGAACAAGCTGGTGGACTTAAAGAGAGTGGAGATGATGAGGGAATTTTTGTTGTTAAAGCGAATGGGGAAGCAAAAAGACTTAAAAGATATTTTTTCACAGGATACTCAAATCCTAAAATTGATGCGGGAGATACTATAATAGTTCCATTTAAAGTTGATAAATTTAGCGGTCTAAAATTTGCAAAAGATATAACAAGCATCATCTACCAAATAGCAGTATCAGCAGCTGCACTTAAAACAGTTGGAGCGCTTTGATGGAAACTAAAATACAAAATTTAGAAAATACAACACATATTCAAAACGAAGATGAGATTGATTTAAGGGAATTAGGGAAAACAATAGCTAGATACAAATGGAGTATTTTACTATTTACACTAATTGTAACAAGTCTTGCTATACTGTTTGCACTATCAAAACCAAATGAATATGAATCAAAAACACTTCTTATGCCACAAGAAAGCTCTAAGCCTAGCCTTGGTGGAGGATTAGCTGCCTTAGCTGGTATGGCTGGTGTTGATGTTGGTGGAGGTGGTGCGCCTGGTGCTGAGGAGTCATTTAATGCTCTTTTAACAAATTTTGATTTTATGAAAACATACATTGAAAAATATGATATTCACAATAAATTAGATAGTCATCAATCTATAAAAAATTACCAATTTGCACTTGGATACGATAAAATATATACTTTTTTAGAGACAAAAAGTAGTGATAAAAATATCACAAAAGATGAATTGGTTTTTAATACTTTTCAAAATATCTCAAAAACTATAATGATAACAGCAGATAAAAAATCAAGTATCATAGTGATGTCAGCAAAACACAACGACCCAGTTATGGCACAATATTTAGTTGAAACTTTTTTAAGTTTCGCGAGTTCATATCTCAAAACAAAAGATATGAAAGATAATGATAAACAAATAGCTTACTACAATGAAGTGATGAAAAACACAAGTGATATTGCGCTAAAAGTGAAACTAGCTGAATTAGCCTCAGCTCTAATTCAAAAGAAAGTTCTTTCAGATGCAAATGAATTTTACAATGTAAAACAATTTACAAAACCACAAATCGCGTATGTTAAAGATAAGATTGGTCCCAAAAGAGCTTTGATTGTTGTTGTTGCTTTTGTAACATCGCTTATTTTATCAATCTTCTTGGTATTTTTAATTGAATTTATAAGAGGAGATAAAGAGGCGTTAGAGGAGATAAAAAGCGAAGCCTAACCATATAAAAAAAGTTAAAAGCACACTAAGCAACACACCAAACGCAGCGATATCTTTTGCATATTTTGCCAATATGTGAAAATCATCGCTCACCAAATCAACAACCTTTTCAATGCTTGTATTAAATACTTCGGCAATTAACGGCAGAAATAAAGAGGCAAATAGAAAAATTTTAGCCCAAAGTGGATATGGTAAAAACAATAAAACTACACTAAAAATAACAAAAAATAAAAGTTCAAGTCGAAAAGCATTTTCTTTTAATAGTACTTTAAATCCATCAACTGCGTAAAAAAAATTGTTTTTTAGTGAATATTTTGGCTTCATTGAATCCTCTTTTGGAATCGAATTTGTTTGATTTTTACCACTTTAATCCAACTTCCAAACCAATACTATTTGTTGTAAAAGTTGGCACAATTGCTAAATTTTTATAAGTTGATGTGAAATAAAAACTACTAAGTGAGCCAATCAATCCACCAACTACAACATCTCTTGTGTAGTGTTTTTTAGAATCAACTCTACTCCAACCAACATATGATGAAGCTATATAAAAAGGGAGTGCATAGTTAAGCCCATATCTTTTATGGATAAATGATGCGGACTGAAATGTGATTGAGGTATGAGCAGATGGGAAAGAATCTTCACCACTTCCATCAGGTCTATTTGCTTTTACACCGTATTTCAAGGCAGTTGTAATGCTACCATTTAGTAAAAATGATTTATAAAATTCACCTCTTCCAACTTCATCATCTACTAAATAAGTGGTTCCAAATGAAGTAACTGGGATTAAAACCAACAATATATCTCCACTTCTTTCAATACCACTTTTACTGTATAAATTAGGCTGAATAGCAAATAGACAAACAAAAAAAGTAAATATTTTTAAAATTTTTATCTTCACCTAGAAACACTCACTGGAGGATAACTTTTATAGAGTTTTTTATCATACATATCATTCAAAACAGTGATAATTGCTAGTGCTTTTTTCTCCAGCAACTCATCTTTTGTTGATGGAATCAATTTTTTATTTAGATATTTGAATGTTTGAGGTTTCATATTTGGTCCAAGAACTGAAACATTTTCACCAACTCTTAAGGCATATACATCATTAAATTGCATCAGGTTTATATCTTTTTTTGTTTTTGAAAAAATTGATTGCCCCAAGATTGGATAACCAAAATCAACACCAAGTAGATCAATTGCAGTAGCTAACACATCAGGTTGCGATGCTTGATTTTCATATTTCATACTTTTTAACCCATCAGCAACTATAACAGCAGGTATATGAAACATATCAATAGGAACTATATCATCACCATAAACTCTAACATTATGGTCTGCAACCACAACAAAAACAGTATCTTTATAGTATCCCTCTTTTTTAGCTAATGCAAAAAAACTTCCGATAGCAAAATCGGCATATTTGATTGCATTTTTTACACTATTTTTAGGTTCTCCTCTAACGAGTTCGATTTTCCCATCTGGTAATTCAAATGGTGCGTGATTTGATTGACTAAACATAACACTTACAAAATTTTCTTTGTTTTTGTAGTGTGTTTTAAACTTCTCATTTGCTTGAACAACTAAATCCTCATCACTTACACCCCAAGTACTTACAAATGATGGATTTTTAAAATCTTTTTGCTCAATTACAGTATCAAAACCATTTCCTAAATACCAACTTTTCATATTATCAAACCTAGCTTCTCCACCATAAATAAAACTAGATTTATACCCGTAAGGTTTTAGCAAACTAGCAACACTAAAAAAATCACTTTGAGATTTTTGTCTTTTTAAAATCCCCTCACCAGCAATAGCAAGATACCCAGAACTCATTCCAGCAAGTCCCCTGATACTCCTTGTGCCGTTTGAATAAAGATTCGTAAAAGCTAGATTCTCCTCCCCTAATCTATTTAGATTTGGCGTTAAGTTTGCCTCTCCTCCACTAAATGCTACAAATTGTGCTCCCAAACTCTCCTCTATAAAAATCACAAGGTTTTTCTTCTTAGTAGTTTTGAAATTTGATTTTACTTCTCTATAAAACTTTTTATCTTTATCAAGTGGTATATTTAAAGCTTCACTTGTAAGTTTATAAGCTTCCTCAAGCCCTATTTTTCCGTATTTTTCAATTAGTTTTGTATTGTTTTTTTTATTACTATAATAAGCACTTCCGATTGAAAAAAGTGAATTTTTTGTTATCTCATTTATTACTCGATTTTCACTATAAAGCGCATCTGATATATTTGCAGGACGATGACCAAATGATGATCTAATACCAATAAAAAGCACTATTAAAAGTGGAAAAAGTAACAAAAATCTATACAAATATTTAGTTTCAAAAGCATCTTTAAAGTCTATAAATTTTGATTTAATAAAGATATATCCAACCATAAACATCAAAATAAAAGTTAACAAAAGTGCTACCTTATAATCTTTTAACATCAAAGAGACTACCTCTTTTGGGTACTCCAAATACTCTACAAAAAGGTAATTTGGTCTTACATCATATTGGGCAAAAAATGGAATTGTTGCACACTCAATATAGACTAAAAACAAAAGAACAGACAAAAGATAATAAGTTAAAAATTTTGAAACAAAAACCGCAATTCTTTTTGGTGAGATAGATAAAATCAAAACAGGTAAAATAAAAAATATTGAAATAACAATAATATCAAGTCTAGCACCGTACACAAAGGTCAACAAACTTTCAAACAAACTAATATCATCTAATCTATCAAAATAGATACAATAAAGGGTAATTCTCCCTAAAAAAAATAATGCTAAAAATAGTAAATAACCCCTTAGTAAAACTTTTAAATAACTCATTGTTTCCCTTGTTTATATATCTCTTTGTGATACTCTTTAAATCTTTTGTGTTGCCAAAACCATTGGTCTGGGTTATTTAAGATATGCTCCCCCATAACATCAGCTTGTTTTTGAGTGAGATTTAATATTTGATTTTCCCCTTCAAAATCTTTAGCTTCAATTGGTGGATAAAATTTTGCGGTGTATGAACCGAAACTCTCCATTGTAAAAAAAAGTGGCAAAATTATCGCATCAAATTTGACTGCCAACCTTGATGAAGAATCGGCTTGTTTTACTCGGTGTCCTAAAAATTCAACATCAATCCCACTACCATTGTGTTGATCTATAACCATACCAATTATCCTATCCTCTTTTAAAGCCTTTACAAGTCCACGGCTAGCATCCCTTTTTGTTAACATTTGAGTATTGTTTCTAGTTCGTGTATTATCTAATTCGGAGTTTAGGTATTTGTTATTCATCGGTCGTCCAACCATTGTTGTTGGAAGATATTTTAGCGGAATAAAAGTATTTCCATACTCCCAATTTCCATAATGTGCTGTTATAAGGATAATTTTTCTTTTATTTTTGATAGCTTCTTCTAAAAAATTTCCATTTTCAACTTTGATTTTTTTTTCAAATCCATCTAGTCTTAAAGTTTGATTTTCAACAAATTCATAAAGATTATAGATTAGATTTTTATAACTATTTTTTACAATCTCCCATTTTCTTTGTTCACTCAAAGTATCTTTAAAAACCATATCAATATTTGCTTTTGCGTATATTTTATGCTCACGATTTAGGTGAAAAACAAGCCAAGCTACAAAGTCAAGAAATACTTTAACTATATTTTTTGGAAACAACAAAACAAAAAATTTAAAACTTTTATAAAGGAGAAATAGTAAATAATCTATCATTTAATAAGCCCTCTTGCGATATCTACAATATCTTTTGGCTCAATTTCTCCAATAGTGAAATCATCATTATCTAACCTTAAAGGGTTTACTGTACTTTTTGATTTTATTGTTTTATTGATAGTTGTTTCATAACTATTTCTAGTATGTGGTGTGTTTCCAAAAATTGTAATCGATGGGATATTTAAACCCCAAGCTATATGTGTTGGACCAGTATCGCCACCAATTACAAGTAAAGAGTGTTCTATTTTTTTAATTAAATCACTCAAATTCCCTTTTGTATCAAGTGTAATAAAATCGCTATTTTGGCTCAGCCAAAGTGCTGTTTCATATTCACTTTCATTTCCAAACACAACTAAAATATCTTTTTTAAGGATATTTGCAACCTCTAAAAACTTCTCTTTTGGATAGATTTTATTTGGTTTTGAAGCTCCAACAACAAAAATAATATATTTTTTATCGTTCAAACATTTTGTATTTGAAAACAAAAATGGCTTTTTATTTAAAATATCATCTTTTACCACCCTAATACCAAGTGGCTCACATATAACTTTTAAATTTCGCTCAATCACATTTTTATCATAAGGGATATAAACCTTTTTGTCATAAAAAAATGATGCTAACTTCTCCCTGATGCTATCAATATCAAATCCCAAAATATAGCTACCGACAACTCTGCTTCCTATGATTTTACTAACTATTGCTGATTTTAGAAGCCCTTGAGCATCGATTACTACATCGTAATTATTTTCTCCATACTGATTAATAAGTTTTAGTTGGGTAAAAATTTCTCTTTTATTTTTTTTAATAGATTTTAGATTTATTGGCAAAATCTTATTGATATCTTGATTGTTTTCCAAAATTCCTTTAAAACTATCCTCAACAATCCAATCAATCAAACAAGTTGGAAATTCTCTTTTTATAAATTGCAATGCCACCATTGCATGGATGATATCCCCCATTGCCGAGAGCTTAATGATACAAATTTTCATACTACCATTAAACCCTAAACTAAAAATAAAACCCAAAGGGTAAGATGGAGTAAAATAGCAAACATAACAGCGGTTGAACCCAAATCTTTACTACTTTTTGCCAAAGGGTGTATATCTTTTGTTACTAAATCTACAACATTTTCCAATGCACTATTTAAAAGTTCAACAATTAAAATTAAAATTGCACTCATTAAAAGTGCAATTTGTTGGTAATTTTCAAAATTCACAATAAAAATAGCAGGGACAATAAACACACCACATAAAAGTTCTAACTTAAATGAATTTTCAGTTTTAAGGGCATGTCTTAAACCATCAAGCGCATACTTAGTATTTTTAAATAGATGATATTTTGGTTTATTATTCATATTTATCTTCGCTTTTTAGTGCCTCATCATCTTTTAGTGACCCAATACCAGCACCATTAAATCCGAGTGCTTTTAACCTCTCTACAAGTGGTGGATGGGAGTAGTGAAAAAATATATATATCGGATGGGATAATGGAAATGATTTATTTTCATTTGCTAACTTTAAAAGTGCATTTACTAAATCCTCTTTGGATTGCATATCACTTCCAAACCTATCAGCCGCGTATTCATTATGTCTACTCATAGCAGAAATCAAGGGCATCAAAAAAAATGACAAAATAGGTGAAAACAACATAAATACCAAAATTATCGCGTACGGTTCATTTGAAAGTCCGAGTCCTAAAAATACCTCATCAGGGAGATTTCCAAAAATAGCAAAGAATACAAACATTACAAATCCCATAATCCCTATATTTTTTAGAATATCTCCATTTTTAAAGTGTCCTAATTCATGTCCAAGTACAGCCAAAAGTTCATTGTGTGAAAGTTTTTCTATCAAAGTATCAAACAATACAACCCTTTTTGTACTCCCAAGTCCACCAAAATAAGCATTTAGACGATTATCTCTTTTGCTAGCATCAACACTAAAAACACCACTACTTTTAAATCCTACTTGATTTAATAGATTGTTTATTTTTTCCTCTAATTCACTATCACTTAGTGGACTAAACTTATCAAACATCTTATCTCTAATCACAGGGTAAAGCATATTTATAAGGATAATAACACTAAAAATAAAAGCAAACCCAACTAACCACCAAGATGGTAGATTTTCTATGATAAGTGATAATCCAACTATAACCAAACTACCAAAAATAAAAAATAATGCGCCACTTTTAATTGTATCTTTTAGAAAAAGCTGTTTTGTCATATTTGAAAAACCATATTTTTTATCAATTATAAAAGTGCTATAAAGTTCAAACGGTAAACCTAAAATCCAATTTATAATTATAAATCCATCAATAAACAAAACAGCCTTAGCAAATCCATCATAACCGTTTGTAAGCTCATCTAAAGCCACAAGTCCAAAACTAATCCACATAAAGAAAAGGACAAAGTCGTAAAGAGTTGCAAGCAAAGAGAGTTTGTTTGATTCGACACTATAATCTCCAGCTACTTTAAACCTGTCACTACTTAAAATTACAGCGTCTCCCTCTTTTGCTTTTTTTACATAATCTATCTGCATAAATGTTGTGTAAAAATTTACTAAAAAATATATACAATATAAAGCTATAGCGACTTCTAACATTAATCCCCTTTTAAATACAATTTATTTTTTCTTATCGTTAACTTGATTTCTTTTATTTTTATCAAGCTCTTGATAAAACTTATTGAACTCTTGAACCAACTCGGTCTTATCTGAAATATAAATAACCTCATAATTCTCTTCAAATGTCTCATCACTCCAATTAGCACTTCCAAAAATAACAGTTTTTTTATCTATAATTGCCATCTTTACATGGAGTTTATCTTTTATCTTAATAGTTTCAACACCATCTACAAAATCAGCTTTTTTCTTATAATAAAAAACTTTTACCTTAACTCCCCTTTGTGATGCTTCATCAAGAAGCCTATTAAATCTCTGATAACTAAGATTGTACATAGCTATGTCAATACTCTCTTTTGCATTTTTGAGCTGATTTTCTATCTCTTTAACCGCATCTTTTTTATTATTTGGAAGAAAAAATAGTTTATCTGCTCCAACTAAACCACTGACCAACAATACAGCAACAATAAAAATCTTAATCATGTGTGACACTCCAATAATGTTTTATTTGGATTGGTTATATAGCCATATCCATTGTATAAAGTGTAGATACCATATATAACTACACTCAGTGCTGCTAGTTTTATCATAATATTTCTAAAATTTGATTTATTAAATAAACCAACAAAAAAACCTAATGAAAAAAGTGCTGGGATAGTGCTAAGCCCAAAGATAAACATAACTAATGCACCACTTAAAGTATCCCCTGTACTAGCAGCAGTTATGGCAAAAAAATATACAAACCCACAAGGTAAAAGTCCATTTAAAAGTCCCAACAGATAAAAACTAACTAAAGTTTGGCTCCCTAAAAGTAACTTAAAATTTCTTTGATACCAAGTTGTTTTTGATACAGAGTGCTCAATAAAAGTTAAAAATTTTATTTTTCCAAGTAAAGAAAATCCAGTTAAAACCATAAATAAACCAGCTACAAATAAAAGTGTGCCATTTGCCATATTTGAAAATGAAGCAACCGAACCAAGTGTCCCAAAAATTGCCCCAAGCAATACATATGTTGTAACCCTTCCAAATGAGTACAAAATATGAGCTACACTCTCTTTTGTTTTTGAAAAGTTATCTCTGATTTTTGTACTGCTATAAGCTATAACAATCCCGCCACACATACCTACACAGTGTCCAAATGAACCCAAAAATGCAATGGTGACAATTGAGATAATATCTATCGTTTCCACTATTTTTCACCTCTTAAAAGGGCTGATTTTATTTGTGGATTTTGAAGATGTTCTCCTCGTGCCATATGTAAAAACATCTCATCAAAACTTATAAAATTATCTTGTTTGTACTCATAAGCTCCAAACCCATATCCCATAGGTGTTGTATCTGTTCGGCTGTACCAAGCTTTTTTCCCATCTATATATTGTTTACTATCTAAGCTCATCACAAAAATAGTAACTTCATCTTTAAATGATTTAGTTTTTAACCAATTTGCCATGCCACCGTGATCGTGAAAAAACCAAGTTTTACCATCATTTGAAACAACTTGTGAAACAAAATTCAAATCATTTATCGCCATTCCGCAATCACTATCTTGATATTTTCCAACTTCAACTTTATATGGAATTTTTCCAATATTTCCATTTTCGACAACAACTAGATTTTGATTTTTTGCCATCACAATAAACAAAACAACGATAAATAAAATCAAACCTATTATAAAAATAAATTGTTTATATATTTTTGTTTCTATTTTGTTTTCCACTAATTATTACTCAATTCATATTTATTTAGTTGATTTTCACGGTGTTCAATAACAACCTTGAGATCTAAAATAATTTTTGCTTGAGATTTTACTTGTTCACTTAATCTGTAAATCTCATGTGTTTGTTTTTCAAAATCTATATCAGATTGAGTTGTTTTTTCATTGAGAAGGGCAGTTTGAATTTTTAGAGATTTATTCTCCTCAAAAAGATTAAAATAGTGTTCTTTTGCTGCTTTTTGAATATCTAATTTCTCTTTTTGAAGATTTTTGATTATCTCTTCATAATAATCAGTTTGTTTTAGAAGTTTTTTATTTTGTGATGTTGCTTTTGATGAGCTATCTTCTAATAACCCAATATAATCTTCATTATATAGTTTATTTTCTAAACCAACTATTTGTCTTTTTAGCTCCATCTCTATTTTTTTTTGTTCAAGTGTAATTTGTCTGATATAAGCTTTGTATCTCATTTTTTCATTTTCTTCATTTGTAGTTAAAAATTGGATTGCCATATAGCCAGTTATTTCACTATCAAAATCATCATAAATCGGTAAAATATTTGCAGATACAAAATAAACATCGCCATCTTTTGTTTTATTTTTTAGTTTACCGCTCCATTTTTGACCACTTCTGATAGTCTCCCACATCTCTTTATAAAGATCATTTGTTGTGTCACTATGTTTGATAATATTGTGATTTTTCCCAATAAGTTCATCTTGCGAGTAACCAGTAATTTCGCAAAACATATCATTTACAAAAGTTAAGTCACCAAACAAGTCTGTTTTTGAAACAATTGCTACTTGATTTATTACATTTAAATAACTTTGTGCTTCTTTTTGATTATGCTTAGCTAGTGTCATTTGATATTGAATATAGCATGATTCTTGAACTTTTAAAATTATCTCTTTAACATTAACAGGCTTATTGGCATAATGGTAGACACCTAATTCTATTGCGCCCAATAAAAATTCTTTCTCTTGATGAGCTGTTGTAAAGATAAATGGTATCTCATTCTTTATCTCTCTGACTCCCTTTAAAAACTCCATTCCACTAAGGTGTGGCATATTTATATCGCTTATTACAACATCTATAGTTTGATAATTTCTTTTAAAATATTCTAGTCCTTGTCTACCATCTTCTGCTAGGTAAACTTTTTTAAATATTTTTAAAAGAATTGAATTTAAAGTATTTCTGGCATGTTCGTCATCTTCAGCATAAAGAACTGTTAAAGTTTTTAAAAAGTTTGGATCAAATTTCAAGGAAGTTCCTATTTTATGAGATTTAAGGGGCAATTATACATGAAATTTGATTAATTTTTTGCAACATTTAGTTATAATCACGCCATGTCAAATCTAAATCTATTTATCATCATATTATTATTTATTATATTGGGTGTGTTTTATTATTTAAGAAAAAAGTTATTTCCATTTTATTTTAGAAATGAAATTTTAAGAGAGTTTTACGCAAATGTACAAAAAAGGCTCCTTGAGCTTTATCCATTTATCAAATTTGAACTATCGTACATAAAAACATTAGATAAGAATTTAACACTTGACGCTAAAAAGTATCTCATTTTAGACGATGTTGTTTTACAATATATTAATTATCCATTCAAACCAAAACATCCAAAGTTTACCCCTCCATCTTCTCTATGGAGTAGTTATACATTTAATTCAAAAGTTCATAACAAAAAACTCCCAGATGATTGGCTTTTACGAAAAGGAACTATCTTTGAAAGAGACAACAAACAATGCCAAAGATGTGGCAAATCTATAAAAATCAACGATTCAGATTTGCTATTCTTGAAAGCGATTCAAAAAGGTGGGGATTATTACTTGGAAAATATGATTTTGGTTTGTCTTGATTGCAACAAAATTGAGCAACACAAAAAAGATGAAACAATTAACATAAAATATCTAAATATCAAAAGTGACTTATACGGTATCGTAAAGTAACTTTTGCTACAATTCGCGTTTCTTAAAAACAATAAAATCTCACAAAAAAGGCTTAAATTATGACTCTTCTTGATGGCAAATCATTAGCAGAAAAAATTAGAAACAATGTAAAACTTGATGTTGAGGAACTTCAAAAACAACATATAACACCTGGACTTGCAGTTGTTTTGGTTGGAAATGATGCTGCAAGTGCAGCTTATGTAAATATGAAAAGTAAAGCCTGTAAAGAAGCTGGAATTTATAGCGTAGTTCATGAGATGCCTGAAACAATCTCGCAAGAAAATATCCTTGATATTATAGCTATGATGAACAGAAATCCAAATATCCATGGTATTTTAGTTCAACTTCCCTTGCCAAACCATATCGATACAACTGCAATACTTGAAGCTATTGATCCAACCAAAGATGTTGATGGTTTTCACCCTTACAATGTGGGGAGAGTTGTATCTGGACTTGATGGATATATCCCTGCTACACCTTATGGGGTTATGAAACTTTTAGAGGAATACAATATTGATCCAAAAGGGCTAAATGCTTGTATTGTTGGAGCTTCAAATATTGTTGGTAAGCCTATGGCTACACTTCTACTAAATGCAAATGCAACGGTTGATATTTGCCATATTTATACAAAAGATTTAAAATCTCACACACTAAATGCTGATATTATTTGTGTTGGTGTTGGTGTTCCAAACCTTATAAAAGAGGATATGGTAAAAGAAGGTGCGATTATTATTGATATTGGTATAAACAGAACAGAAAGTGGAAAACTTGTTGGTGATGTGGATTATGAAAATGTTTGTCAAAAAACATCATTTATAACACCAGTTCCAGGTGGAGTTGGTCCTATGACAATTGCAATGTTACTTGTCAATACAATTAAATCAGCAAAAAATAAAATAACAAAGGCTTAAATGTATGAAAAATATTTTTTTAAAATTACAAAAAATTTATGATTGGAGCGGAAGCTGGACTGGGACAATTGTTATTGTTTTAAGTATCATATTTTTTGTAGCACAAGCTTTTGTTATACCAAGTGGAAGTATGAAAAACTCACTTTTAATAGGTGATATGTTGTTTGTGAAAAAATTTAGCTATGGTATCCCTACACCTACAATTCCATGGCTTGAAGTGAAAGTTTTACCAGATTTCAATGGCAACGGACATCTTATAGAGGGTGATAAACCACAAAGAGGTGATATTGTTGTTTTTAGATACCCACACGATGATGCAATTCACTATGTAAAAAGATGTGTTGCAACAGGTGGCGATATACTTTTTCTAAAAGATAAAGATTTATATATCCACCCAAAAGATGGGAATAGCTATGCAAAAGAGAGGTTCAAAGGATATGAATATCTTGAACTTGATGGAAAACTTTTTGTAAAAAATCCTTATGAAAAAGAACATGATGGAATTCATCATGATGAAACCATCACAAGGGAAACCTCACAACACATACAGTTGTTTGATTTTGCTCCAATTATTGTTCCAGATGGAGAATTTTTTATGATGGGGGACAACAGAGACCACTCAAACGATAGTAGATTTTGGGGAACGGTTCCTTATAAATACATAGTTGGAACACCATGGTTTATATATTTTAGCTGGGATGAAAATAAAAAAATCAGATGGGATAGAGTTTTTCAAACTCCTGCATCTTTAGAGAATACACACTATACAAAAGATAAAGCAAATCAAACAGAAGGGATATATTAATGAAATATTATATTGGAGCAGATCATGCTGGAATTGAAATGAAAAAATTCATAAAAGAGCTATTTGAAGCAAAAGGACATATTGTTGAGGACATAGGACCATTTGATACACAAAGGGTTGATTATCCAGATTTTGCACAAAAAGTTTGTGAAGCAGTTTTAAATGATAAAAGAAGTAAAGGGATTTTAATTTGTGGAAGTGGTATTGGAATGTCAATGGCTGCAAATAAATTTGAAGGGATTAGAGCTGCTCTTTGCCACAATGAATATAGTGCAAAAATGGCACGAGAACACAATGATGCCAATGTGCTGTGTTTGGGTGAAAGAGTTAGTGGATACGGAATGGTTGAAGCTATCGTGGACGCTTGGGACAAAAGCTCATTTAGTGGCGGAAGACACGAAGGGAGAGTTGAGAAAATCAATGCGTTAGCTAAAATGGGAAGTTGTAGAGTATAGATTTTCTTAGACTAAGGAGATAAAATGGTAAGAGGGACACCGCCTAGTGATTGGGTAGCGTATATTGTTGTTGGATTAACAGTAGCAGGAATGCTATTAGGAAAATACCTAATGTTTAAAAATGACAAAGGGAATAAAAAATGATAAATCCAAAAATAATTGAAAGTATTTTTAGTGCTGCTTCAATCCAAAGATGGAACGATTACCCTAGAATGGTTGATTTGGTTGAGCTTGACAAACAAGCTCACAAATTTATCATTGCTTATTTTATAGCCAAACTTGAAGATGATGTAAATTATACGCATCTTATTGAAGCTGGAATTTTTGAGTTTTTAAGAAGAGTTGTTGTAACTGATATACGACCTGATGTTTTTAGAAAAGCACTCAAGCAAAAAGGGAAAGAGATAAATAAATGGGTGATTGGTAAATTATCACCTAGTTTAAAAGAGATTGATAATGGGGCATTTTTAGCAAAATTTGAAAGATTTTTAGAAGATGAAACACTGTATAAAAAAGAGAGATTTATCCTAAAAGCCTCTTCATATCTATCTACTAAATGGGAATTTGGGATAGTTTATCAAACTAGTCAATTCTTAAATGGAATTGATGAGCTTAAAAAAGCAGTTGATGAGGAGATTGAAGACTACTATGAACTTATTGGTGTTAGAAAAATAGCACTTAATAAAAAATTAGCAAAAGTTATAGACCTTAGTGGACGACTTAGATTTCAAAAAAGATGGGCACAAACTCCAAGAATTCCTGAAACTTCAGTTTTAGGACATATGCTGACCGTTGCTATTTTTTCCTACTTTTACTCTATAAAAGTAAATGCTTGTGAAAAAAGATTGGAAAATAATTTCTTTACTGCTCTATTTCATGACCTCCCTGAAGCGCTAACACGAGATATTATTAGCCCAGTAAAATACTGCGTTGATGAGCTTAGTGAACTTATTGCAGAATTTGAAATCACAAAAATAGAAGAGGATATTTTGCCAAATATACCGCAAAACATACAAGAGGAGTTTAAATATATTTTAGGGCTCTACAATGGTAAAAAAGATGAATTTTTAAATAAAATCATCTTAGATGGTGAGATTACAAAAGTTGAAAATCTAGCTCTTTACAACGAAAATCACTACGAAGCAATAGATGGACTTGCCCTTAAACAATGTGATAAGCTCTCTGCATTTGTAGAGGCTAGCCTTTCTATATCTCATGGAATAACATCAAAAGAGTTAGTTAATGGTAAAAAACAAATCCTAGCTAGTTTACAAAATATTGATGGGGTTGATTTTAAAGAAATCGCAGAAGAGATTGACGAAGAGTTTGGTACTTCTGGTCAACGCCAAATGAAAATGGAATTTTAAAGGATTTTAATCCTCTAAGCTCCATCTTATTGTTTCCCCAGCATACATAGGAACTACAACTTCTCCAAAACCTTCATAAGCTTCTGGAACAATATAATCTTTTTTTACCAAAGTTACACTTTTGGAAGATGGTGTAAGCTCATAAATATTAATAGCATTCCCACTTACAAATTTTGCAAGATTTTCTAATTTATTATTTGATTCAAATAATTCCGCTAAAACTTGCAATGCAATCGGTGCAGTAAATACTCCAGCAGCACAACCACAAGCCTCTTTTTTGTGTTTTGGGTGTGGCGCACTGTCACTCCCAAACATGATTTTATAGTTTCCGCTAAGTGCAATATTTAAAAGCGCTTCTTTATCTTCTGGTCGTTTTGCGATTGGCTTACAAAACAAATGAGGCCTGAGCATACCACCAGCAACATCATCGAGGGTAATAATAAGATGTTGCAAAGTTATTGTTGCGTAAAGATTGTCATATTTTTGAACTAGTTCAACCGCTTCTTTTGTTGTGATATGTTCCATTATAATTTTGAGTTTTGGAAAAGCAACGGCAAGTGCTTCATAAGCACTCATAAACTCTTTTTCTCTATCCATCACAAAACCATTAGTTTCCCCATGAACACAAAGTGGGATATTAAGCTCCGCCATCGCATTGAGTGTTGGAGCAAGTGCCACCGTATCTATTGAGCTCACTCCCTCTTCGCTATTTGTAGTGATTCCAGCTGGATAAAGTTTGATACCACATATCTCATCTTTAACATCTTCTAAAAACTCTTTTGTGTAAGGCTTAAAAAACAAAGTCATAAAAGGTGTAAAATCATCACTTCCAATAGCTTCTAATATCCTATTTTTATAAGCAACTACCGCCTCTTTTGTCTCAACCGGTGGAACTAAATTTGGCATAATAATTCCACCTGCGAATGTTTTACTTGTAAGTGGTGCTACGAGTTTCAGCATATCTCCATCTCTTAAGTGAATATGCATATCGTAAGGGGAAAGAAGTGTGATTTTTTTCATAATAACTCTCTTTTATTCAATAATATTTAATTTCTACCTAATAATTTTTAGATTAGTTCGAGTACAAGACAGTGGGTATCAAGTTTACTACTGTAAATCAGATGTCCACTAACGAAGTAGTAGTGCTGATATAGAAATTATCTTAATAGCTCTAAAACTTTAGCTTTTAATTTATGTTGCGTAAAACCATACAGCTCAAAAAGTTCTTCTGCTGGTCCACTTTGTCCAAATCTATCAATTCCAACAAACTCGTCAGCAAATTTGTACCACTCCATAGAGTTCGACATCTCAACTGCGATTTTTTTAGTATTTGGCAAAATAATACTGTCAATATACTCTTTTGATTGCTCACAAAGAAGGTCAAAACAAGGAACACTTACGATATTACAAACTATTCCAAATTCACTTTCAAGGTGACATGCAGTTTGTAAACAAAGCATCACTTCACTTCCGCTAGCCATCAAAGTTACTGTTGCATTTTCTCTTTTCTTTAAAAGATACCCACCATTTTCAACATCTCCGATTTCTCTTTTATTTTTCAGAGTTTGAAGTTTTTGCCTAGTTAAAACAAATCCAGTTGGGGCATTCATAGTAAGTGCTTTTTCCCAACATTTGATATTTTCACTTGCATCTGCTGGTCTAAATGTGTAGAAATTTGGCATCGCTCTAAATTGACTTAATTGCTCGATTGGTTGGTGTGTCGCTCCATCTTCTCCGACACCGATACTATCGTGTGTCCAGATGAAATGTTGCGGGATATTACTAAGTGCTGCTACCCTTGCAGCTGGTTTTAGATAATCACTAAAGATAAAGAAAGTCGCACTGTAAACTCTAAAAAGCCCATAGATATTCATAGCATTACAAATCGCTGCCATTGAATGCTCTTTGATACCAAAGTGGATATTTCTCCCTTTTGGAAAATCCCCAAGCCCAATAAGTTCAGTTTTATTTGATGGTGCTAAATCTGCACTTCCACCTAAGAAACTTGGCACTGCTTTAGCGATAGCATTTAAAATTTTGTGGTTACTATCTCTTGTGGCAACTTGCTCATCTTCTTTAAATTCTGGATAAACAACCTTGCTATAATCAGGATTTAAAAGTGCTTCTAAAGTTACATTTTGCTCAACCTCAGGAAGATCTTTAGCTACCATTTTATCCCAAGCTTTACTTAATAATTCTCCAGATTCTATTTTGTCAAATGCTTTTTTAACATCTTCATGTACCACAAAAGTTGTTTCTGGATCAAATCCTGCTTTGATTTTAGAAGCCTTTATTTCATCGCTTCCAAGTGGTGCACCATGAGTATGGTGGCTTCCCTCTAAAGTAGCTGCTCCACGACCAATTTTTGTTTTTGCGATAATTATTGTTGGTTTATCACTACTTCTTGAAGTTACTAAAGCATTTTCAATCTCATCAAAATTGTGTCCATCAATTGTAATAACATCAAAATTTACAGCTTCAAATCTTTTTTTAACATCTTCGCTCCAAGCAATACTAATATCACCTTCAATTGAAATGTCGTTACTATCATAAATAAGTGTAAAATTTGAAACTTTTTGATGTCCTAAAGTGGCACATGCTTCGTATGAAATCCCCTCTTGTAAGTCACCATCGCCACAAAAACAATATACATGATGGTCAATCACTTTTGCCATAGGTGTATTTAAACAATGTTTGGCATACTCACTTGCAAGTGCAAAACCAACTGCATTTGCTATCCCCTGCCCTAACGGTCCTGTTGTAATCTCAACCCCATGAGTATGTTTATATTCAGGATGTCCTGGAGTCTTGCTACCTACTTGTCTAAAAGCTTTTAAATCATCTAAAGTTACATTAAATCCCCAAAGGTGTAATAATGAATAAACTAAAGAACTCGCATGCCCTCCACTAAAAACCAATCTATCCCTATTTAACCAAGTTGAATCTTTTGGACTAATTTTGAGATGTTTACTTAAAACAGTTGCTATGTCTGCTAGTCCCATAGGAGCACCTGGGTGTCCACTATTTGCTGCTTGAACCATATCGGCTGCTAAAAATCTAATTGTATCTGCTTGTTTTTTTAATATTTCTGTTGACATTTATTACCTTATTTTTATTTTTCTATTTTGTTTAAATCTTACCAAGCCTTACCATCATTTAATTCTTTAAACTTAGCAAATCTTATCTCTTTAATTTCGTTATTCTCAATCATAAATCTAACTCTTCCATCTTGAGCATATTTTGTTTCAACATCACCAGATTTAATACTTAAATGTGCACCGTCAACAACAATAATTTGTTTTTTTGTTTTATCCAGCACAATCTCATTTGTTCCCGAATACTCTTTTCTCTCTTTTGTTTCAAGGTTAATTACACCAACCCAAATATATTTAATTGGCATTATCCTTATTCCATCTGACACATTAAGTGGTGTTTGTGAATTTTGTGTTGTAATATTTGTATCTTGTGTAGTGTTAAGTTCGGTCGAATTTGTATCATTTGTAGTTTGAATAGCTTCAAGTGTTGGCTCAGGGACAATAATTTGCTCCTCTTTAATTTGCTCTACTGGAGGAACTAGCTCAGGTTGTTCACCACCTTGATTAAACAAAAATACAATAAATAAAGCAATAACTACAACAACAGAACCAATCACTAAAGCAATTTTTCTATCAACACTCAAGCCATCATCATTTCTAAATTGCTCATTTAATATAACTTTTGGTGGCTCAACTTCATCAAAGTATCTATTAGCTTCAGCCCTTAAATCACTTAAATCCATATTTAATCGACTTGATAAAATATCTATAAAACCGTTGAATTTAAATCTACTAAAAGCTTGGAAATTTTTATTTTTTATACCATCAAGATTGCTATATGTTATATAAGTTTTTGCATAAAGCTCTTCATTTGTGATATTTTTTAATATATCAAAATTATTATTCACCCCTGAACTCCCACATTTTTTTAAAGTAATCCGTGATTTTATCTATTTTATGATTAATAATTGTCAAATAATGTAAGTTTTTTGTAATCTTTTTTAAAACACCCCAAAATAGCCACTTATTGAAATTAAATTTTTTTATGATAACATTTCGCTCATTTTTAAATCACAAGGTAGTTTATGAAAAATTTAGTCATCGTCGAATCACCAGCAAAAGCTCGTACAATCGAAAAGTTTTTAGGTTCTGACTATACCGTGATGGCATCAATGGGACATGTGAGAGATCTTCCAAAATCAACTTTAGGCTTTGATCCACAAAATAATTTCACGCCAGATTATCAAATCACCAAAGATAAAACAAAAGTAATATCTGATATTAAAAAAAATATCAAAAAAGATACTGTTATCTATTTAGCGGCCGATGAAGATAGAGAAGGGGAAGCTATTGCATGGCATCTAATTCCTGCACTTAAAATCGAAAAAAATAAAATTTACAGGATAGTTTTCCATGAAATTACAAAAGGTGCAATTTTAGAAGCACTTAAAAATCCACGAGATGTTGACCAAAATCTTGTAGATGCACAACAAGCAAGAAGATTGCTTGACCGTGCAGTTGGATACAAACTATCCCCTTTACTTTGGAAAAAAGTAAGATATGGACTAAGTGCAGGGAGAGTTCAAAGTGTTGCTGTTAGGATTATTGTTGATAAAGAAAGGGAGATTAGAGCTTTTATAAGTGAAGAGTTTTGGAAAATCAAATTAGATTTTAAAAATCCGTCATTTAGAGCTGAACTAGCTAAGATTGATGGAAAAATTGCAAAAGTAAATAATGAAAAAGAGGCTTTTACAATAAGAGATGATTGTCAAAAAGGGAAATATCTTTTAGCAAATATTGACGAAAAAGAGAGTAAACGAAATCCTGCACCACCATTTACAACATCTACATTACAACAAGAAGCAAGCAGAAAAGCGGGATTTAATGTAAAACAAACAATGATTGTAGCACAACAACTTTATGAGGGTGGGATTAATATTCCAAATCATACAGGTGGTCTTATCACATATATGAGAACAGATAGCGTTAACCTTTCACAAACAGCTACAACGATGGCAAAAGAGGTAATTGAAGCTGAATATGGAAAAGAGTATGCTTTAAAACTCCCTCGAAAATTTACTACAAAAGCTAAAGGAGCTCAAGAGGCACATGAAGCTATAAGACCTGTCAATATGCACTTAAAACCTAGTGATATTAAGCCTTATCTTGACAATGCTCAATACAAGCTTTATAGTCTCATTTGGAAAAGAACATTAGCTTGTCAAATGGAAAATGCATTAATTGCAAATACAACTTATACTATATTAGCGGGTACACAAAATCAATATGAATTTCAAGCAAAGGGGACAAGGATAATATTTGCTGGATTTATGAAAGCCTACACAGAAGGTAGCGATGATCCTGAAGCTGCACTTGATAGCGCCGAGAAAATCCTCCCAAATATTAAACAAAATACAATTTTAGAACTAGAAACGATTCTACCTGAACAAAATTTTACAAAACCACCAGCAAGATATACAGAAGCTAGTTTGGTTAAAAAATTGGAAGCTGAGGGGATTGGGCGACCTTCAACTTACGCTCCAACTATCTCAACAATACAAATGCGTGAATATGTAGTTGCAACTGAGGATAAAAAGTTAGCTCCTGCTCCTATTGGTGAAGTTGTAAATGATTTTCTAGTTGAACATTTCCCAAAAATTGTTGACCTCAAATTTACAGCAAACATCGAAGAGGAATTTGATGAGATTGCTGATGGGAAAATCTCATGGACAAGTGTTTTACAAAATTTTTATGGTGATTTTGTAAGCAATGTTGAACATATTGATGAGTTTGCTCCAAGGGCAAAATTTGCAGAAGCTAGAATTCTGGGCGATGATCCTAAAAGTGGAAAACCTGTTAGTGTTAGTGTTGGAAAATTTGGTCCTTTTGTTCAAATTGGGACAAAAGAGGATGAGGAGAAGCCAAAATTTGCCTCAATGCCATCAACATTTAAAATTGACACAATAACACTAGCTGAAGCACTAACACTCCTAACAATGCCAAAAACATTGGGTGAAGATGAAAATGGAAACAGCGTAAAGGTAAATATCGGAAGGTTTGGTCCTTATGTTCAAATAAAAAGTGAATACTTTAGTCTTAAAACAGATAGCCCTTACGAGATAGATTTAACAAGGGCTTTAGAAGTTGTAGCAGAGATAAGATTAGCAAAAGAGAAAGCTTTAATTAAAGACTTTGGCGAAGCTAATATCCAAATTTTAAATGGTAGGTTTGGTCCTTATATCAAAGAGGGAAAAAGCAACTATAAGTTACCAAAAGCACTAGATGAGCAAGATATTAAGGCTTTATCATTAAATGAAATAAAAGAGATAATAAAAAATCAACCTGCTCCAAAAGGTAGATTTGCAAAGAAAAAAACAACAAAAGATGAGCCACAGCCAAAAGAGAAAAAAGAGGCAAAAAAAACTACAACTAAAAAAGAGACTGTAAAAAAAGAGACAAAATCAACTACTAAAAAAACAGCTACAAAAACCACAAAAGAGAAAAAAGAAAAATAGCTGTGAAAATAGGGATACTTTCAGATAGCCATAAAAAAATTGAGCTTTTAGAAGAATCAATCAACCTTCTTAAAAGTGAGGGTTGTGAAATTTTAATCCACGCTGGTGATTTAGAGATAATTGAAAGCCTTGAAGTTTTAAAAAACTCTGGATTAATATATACAAGTGTATTTGGAAACAATGACAACAATTTGCTTCAATATCAACATATCTATAAAATACACAAAGAGCCATACTATTTTAAAATCAAAGATTTAAAATTTAAACTTATGCATCTACCTTACTATATGGCTAATGATGTTGATATTATTATTTTTGGGCATACTCATAACTTTGAAACTAAGTATGAAAACAAAACACTTTTTATAAATCCAGGTGAAGTGTGCGCCAGAAACAAACCAATAAGTGAGTGTGTATCTTTAGAGATAACAGATATAGCTTACAAAATAACTTATAATTTTAAATCACCCAATGAAAACATTTGGGACAAAAAGGAAATAAAATATGATAGATAAAATTTATCTTTGTGCTATCTCAAATATTGAAAGTGGAACTTGTTTGGAAGATTGTAAATTTTGTACACAAAGCGTTAAGTACAAAGCAGACATAGTAAGATACAAACGAAAAACAATAGAACAAATAGTAGAAGAAGCTAAAATTGCACGAAAAAATAAAGCGATAGGTTTTTGTCTTGTAACTGCTGGAAAAGGGCTTGATGAAAATCGTTTAGAGTATGTAATGAGTGCAGCTCGTGCTGTTAAAAATGAGGATCTTGGACTTAAAATCATAGCTTGCAATGGAACAGCAACACTCGAGCAACTACTAAAATTAAAAGAAGCAGGCGTAGATAATTATAACCACAACCTTGAAACTTCTAGGGAATTTTATCCATCAATTTGTACAACACATAGCTGGGATGAGAGATATGAAACTTGCCAAAATGTAAAAAAAGCTGGTTTAAATCTTGTTTGTGGTGGTATTTTTGGACTTGGTGAGAGTTATGAAGATAGAATCTCTATGTTAAAATCTATTGCTTCACTTGAACCAAAAAATGTTCCGATAAACTTTTTCCATCCAAATGAAGCACTCCCATTGGTAAAAAATCAACTCACAAAACAAGAAGCATTTGAACTTATAAAGCTAACAAAAGAGATGAATCCTAATGCCCACAAAATAATGGTTGCAGGTGGAAGAGAGCTTATGTTTGGAAAAGAGCAATATGAAGTTTTTAATTATGGAGCAAATGCGATTGTAATTGGTGATTACCTTACAACCAAAGGGAATGTTGCAAATCAAGATATTGAAGAACTTACAAAAAGGGGAATAGAGATTGCCCCAAGTTGTAATTAAAAAGGTGAAGAGATGGTAAATTTAGAGAAAATTGACTTTACAAAACAAGATGGAATTGTACCAGTTGTAGCTCAAGATAGCAAAACTTTAGAGATTTTAATGGTTGCATATACAAATAAAGAAGCACTTGAGCTTACGCTTCAAACTGGTTATGCACACTATTTTAGTAGAAGCAAACAAAGACTCTGGAAAAAAGGTGAAACGAGTGGACATACACAAAAAATCTTAGAAATATTACTTGATTGCGATAACGATACTTTGGTTTTTAAAATTGAACAAACAGGAGTTGCTTGTCACACAGGGAGAAAATCTTGTTTTTTTACAAACCTTCAAACAAACCAAATAAATAGTGAAGTTGAAATTGAACCAAATTCAACTTATAGCGTGATTGATATTTTATACCACACAATTCTTGAGCGTAAAAATAGCGATTCAGAAAAATCATACACAGCAAGTTTACTTCATGGCAAAGAAAATACACTACTTAAAAAAATAGTTGAAGAGGCTGGAGAGCTTACATTTGCCCTAAAAGATAAAGATGAAAATGAGATTATTTATGAGAGTGCTGATGTTGCATATCATATATTGGTTGCTTTAGCGTTGCACAATATCTCCCCTGATAGGATAAAACAAGAACTTGCTAGAAGATTTGGGATTAGTGGGATAGCTGAAAAAAATAGTAGAACCAACAAATAGATATGAAAATTTTAGTTTCCGCCCTTGAAACATCTTCAAATATCCATCTAAAAGCACTTAAAGATGAATTTTATTGTGAAGTTGAGATGATTGGAATTTTTGATAAATCTTTAGGGACACCAAATTATGACATTAGCGAGATGGCAGTTATGGGTTTTGTTGATGTTTTAAAAAAGATTCCATTTTTTCTCAAACTCAAAAATGAGATGGTAAAACTAGCAAAAGATGCTGATAAAGTTCTTTTGATGGACAATAGTGGATTTAATTTGCCACTAGCTAAAGCAATAAAAAAAGCTTATCCAAACAAAGAGATTATCTACTACATTTTACCTCAAGCGTGGGCTTGGAAAAAAGGGCGAATAAAAGTTATAGAAAATGTTGTTGATAAAATTTGCTCAATTCTACCTTTTGAAAAAGAGTATTATCCAAAAGATAGCAAAATACAATATGTTGGTCATCCACTCCTCGATGAGATAAAAACTGTTAAAAGTGGGATTACTAAAAACAATAAAATCGTTTTTATGGCTGGAAGCAGAAGAGGTGAAATAACAAAATTAATCCCTATCTACAAAGAGGTTGCAACGATACTACAAAGTGAAAATAAAGAGGTTTTTTTAATAATTCCAAAACACTTTAGTGATAAATTTATAGAAGATACATATGGTGATATTTCGATGTTTAACATCCAAAAAGACACTTACTCTACACTCCTAGATGCCGAATTTGCTTTTATTTGTAGTGGCACAGCTACACTTGAGGCTTCACTCATTGGAACTCCATTTATTCTTACTTTTATTGCAAAACCACTTGATTATTTTATAGGTTCACGACTTGTAAAACTTGAATTTGTTGGGTTAGCAAATATATTTTTTAGCCATCTTGGATTAAAACCACTCCATAAAGAGTTGCTTCAAGAAGAGGTAAATGTAGAAAATTTATTAAAGGGTTACAACTCTACAAATAGGGAATTATTTTTAGAAAATTCTATAAAATTAAGAGATTATTTAAAATCTGGGAGTTCAAAAAATATGGCAAAGATAGTTTGCAATTAACAAAAAATCTCAGCCACCACCAACAAACTGTAAAAGTTCGATTTTATCCCCATCTTGAACTATATATTTATCCCAAGCATCTTTTTTAACTATATTCATATTAACAGCACATGCCATCACTTTATCTTCAATTTGAAGTGAAACTATCGCTTCCAAAAGTGTAGTTTCTTTATTGAAGTATTTTTCAATTCCATTGATTATTGTTGTTATCATTTAGCCTCCTCAAGTTTAAAATCTGTTTTTATTTGATCTGTTAAGATTGTGATTTTTCTAAGTAAATCTTTGTCTGTTGTTTGCGACTTTAAACCATCAACTTTTGCAACAAGCGGTGCAAATTTTACCCTTACAGCTTGTGGAATTGCTTTGCCTGAGCGGATATGTATAGTTCCATAATTTAGCAAATCTTTTACAGTGTCAAAAGAACCAAGGAGTGTAGCGTATGAAATTGGCAAAATTCCAAAACCATCTGCAACATTTAAACACTCTTGATTTTTGTTGTAAATCAGCTTCACAATACCATTATTTTTATTTAAAACGCCATGATGTGCTACTGTTCTGCCTTTATTGTCTTTACTTTCATATTTGAACCTAGCAACATCAAGCAAAATTTCAAAAAGTTTACAGTCTGTTTTTTCAGTTATCACTTTAGAAAAAACCAATTTACCATCCTCATCAACAAAAGAGACATCAACACCAAAAGAGAGCAGCCCAACAAGGTTGCTTTTAAAAGCATCAAAATAAATATTGTTTGAAAAAACAGTAAATACATACACATAAAAGATATTTAAACCATTTGTATCGGTTGCATTTATATTAAATTTATTTGTAATATATAGCTGAAAAAGATTGTAATACCCATCTAACAGTGGAGCAAAAAATAGTGGTTGTCCTTTTGATGTTAGATTTTGAAGTTTATAAGTTGAATTTTGTAAAATCTCTTTTAATACAACAAAAAATTGTTTCTCTTTTTGTGCGAATTGGAGTAATTTTTTATTTTCAAGCTTTCGTAGCCCATGTGTATGCAAAATTAATTCATTTAAAATTTCCAAAACATCTTTATTATCATTGTCTTTTATTGTTGGGTCTGCACCATTTTTTAGCAATAACAATATAATATCGATATTCTCAACACCACCAAAAGCAGCTATCATAAGTGGTGTTTCTTTGTTTTTATTTTGTATATTTAAGGATACTTTTTTTTGAACACAAAAAGCAACAATCCCAGAATCACTATTTCTAATTGCTTCAAAAATACCACTCTCACCATCATCATTTATTGCATTTATATCTATTCCACTCTCTACTAAATTTTCAGCCATCGATAAAAGAGACTCTCTTCTTGCTTTTTCTGAAGTTGGAACTTTATAAAAAGCAAGCATCGTTTCCATCAAAATCGTATTGCTATTTCTTACTTTTGAGTTAATATTGCACCCATGTTCCAATGCAACATCAAGCAACCTCTTACCCTCAATCCCTTTGGTTGCGGCGTGAAAAAGTAGATTTTTCCCTTCTTTATTGCAGATTGTAGGATTTGCACCTTTATTAATTAACTCAATACATAAATCCTCATTTTCCAATGTCTCTTTTTTATGAAGTATTGTATCACCATAGATATCTTTTTGATTCAGGTCTATTTTTGTATCCAAAAGTTGGTTAATAAACTTCCCATCGTCACAAGATATTGCATCAAACATAGCGTTTCGTTTTTGTTTATCTATATTATTAACATCAATTGAGTGATGAATAAGAGCGTCAGCAATCCCTTTATTGCCATATAAAACAGCATTTTGAAGCAAAGATCTGCCATCAATATCTACTTGATTGATGTTGATTTTTTTTGTTTTTAAAATTATCTCAACAATAAGATGATTGTGCTTTTCAATAGCAATCTCGATTGGTTCTTTGTTTTGTTTGTTTTTTATTGTTACATCAATTTTTGCCTCTTCAATAAGCCATTTTGCAGATTTAAACTTACTATTAATTATACAAAGATGTAAAAAACTATCTCCATTTTGATCTTGGTAATTTATAGAAAACTTTTTAGAATCAACCATTTTTTTCAAAATTGATTCATCAATAACTTTTTTATAAAGTTCTTTTAAAAAGCTATCTGAATTAGCACTAAAACCACCAAGAAGATTTTCAAACATTCAGTTTACCTACCTATTTCAAATATGCTTTAATTATTTTTTGTTCAATCTTTGGTTTATCACCATAAGTTGTCTCAAGATTTTCAATTTTTTGAACAACAGCATAACTTGCTTTGTTTGCAACATAACCAAAAATTGTATGTTTTCCATTTAACCATGATGTTTCAGCTGTTGTAATAAAAAACTGGCTCCCATTCGTATTTGGTCCACGATTAGCCATAGCTAAAACACCCGGACGGTTAAACATTGCTTTTGGTGTAAGTTCATCTTCAAATGATTTTCCCCAAATAGATTCTCCACCAGTTCCAGTCCCTGTTGGGTCTCCACCTTGAACCATAAATCGTTTAATTACTCTATGAAAAATTGTCCCATTATAATAACCTTTTTTAATCAACTTTGTGAAGTTTTCAACAGTTTTAGGAGCTAAATCTTCCCTTAGTTCAAGCTCTATTGTTCCACTTGTTGTTTCAAATACAGCAATCTGGTTTGCACCAAATAAACTACCAGCTAAAATTGCCATTATTACCATTTTTTTAATCATTATTTTCCCCTTTATTCGTTGATTTTTTTATGGAGTATCGCTTCACTTGATAGATTCAAATCATCGATATTTTGCGTTTTGTTTACTTTTGTAATTATATAAAAATATTTTTTGGAGATAACAGAAGCATAAGGTCTTACAATTGCCATTTTTGTATTTAATAAATCTTTTGAACCAATCACTCTTCCAACTCTGACTCCATAAGGATAAATCTCATCCATACCGCTTGTAATAACCTCATCATTCACCCTAATAGTGTACCATTTTGGAATATGTTGAATCAGTAAATTTCCATTATCGTCCATGCCAGATGTTATGCCTGGTGCCATCGTTAAACCTGTAAAAACTGCATAATTAGCTTTTTCATTTGGGTTAAGATAAGCAACACTTACACCATTTTGAACCCTAACTATACCTGCACTATACCCTTGTGGAGTAAGAAGCGGATAGAGTTTTCCACCTGGTAAAGTTTTATCTAAAACAACTTTTGAAAAATCATTTAGATTGATATAGCTAACAGCTTTTGTATATAGTGTTTTATTTGATAGGTCTATATTTATCAAATTCATATCTTGTTGCATATTTTCCAATTCGCGTTTGGTTTGCTCATAAAGTATTTTATAATTCATATTTTTTGTAGCTTGAGATTCGAGCAATTGAAGAGTTTGCGCTTGATTAAAATATGAATTAACCCCATTCTTTACTGATGTTAAAGAGCTTCCATAACTCCATCTGGCATCAGAAGTAAGTTGTAAAAATAAACCAGACATTGCCTTATCGATATTAAAAATATATCCTAGCAAAACTAGAATCATTAAGCCGACAAATACAATTGATTTATTCATTTATACTATTCATTTGAGATTAATTTTAATAATTTTTCCTCATCAAGTACTCTACTTGTACCATAAGCAACAGCTAATAGTGGCTCATCTGCAACCCTAACTGGTAATTTTACATCATTTGACAGATAAACATCTAGTCCTCTAATTAAAGCTCCACCGCCTGTTAAAACTATTCCATTATCAACGATATCTCCAGCTAAATCTGGTGGCATATCTTCAAGCACTTGTCTAATTGCTAAAGCAATCTCTTTAAATGGCTCTTTTAGTGCTTGTCTAACACCCTCACTATTAAGTTCAATCGTAGAAAGAAGTCCTGAGCTATCTCTCCCTTTTACTTGTAAAGTTAAATCTTTTTCAAGTTTAACAGCTGTTCCAATTTCAAATTTGATACTTTCAGCTGTTCTCTCCCCAATATAAAGATTAAAATTTTGTCTCACATAATCAATAATAGCTTTATCAAATCTATCACCTGCAACTTTAATTGATTTACTAATTACAAGTCCACCTAGTGAAGTTACACCAATTTCAGTCGTTCCACCACCAATATCAACAACTATATGTCCATTTGGACTAGCAACAGGAATCCCTGCTCCAATAGCAGCCGCCATAGGTTCTTCAACCAAAAATACCTCTCTAGCTCCTGCACTTAAAGCCGATTCACGCACAGCTTTTCTCTCAACTTGCGTAATTCCATGTGGAATACAAATTATAATTCTAGGTCTTACAAACGATTTTCTATTGTGTGCTTTTTCTATAAAATATCTAATCATTCGTTCAGTCATCTCAAAATCAGCAATAACTCCATCTTTCATAGGACGAACTGCTTGAATATTCATAGGAGTTTTACCAATCATCATTTTCGCTTCAAGTCCAACTGCTAAAATCTTATCTCTTCCAAATCTATCATGCTGAACAGCAACAACTGAAGGCTCATTTATAACTATCCCTTTTCCTCTAATAGAAACTAGCGTATTTGCTGTACCCAAATCGATTGCTAAATCATTTGAAAACATCCCTATAAATTTATCAAATATCATACCTCTACCCCTTGTTTTGTTTTATTTACAACATCTTTTGTTATAACTATTGTTTGATTTTTATATTCAGGAAGCTCATACATAATATCAAGCATTACATCTTCCATGATTGACCTAAGCCCTCTTGCACCTGTTTTTCTTTTAATAGCTTTTTGTGCTATCTCTTTTAGTGCCTCATCTTCAAACTCTAAATTTACATTATCCATACTAAAAAGTTTTCTATACTGTTTTGTGAGTGCATTTTTAGGTTCACTTAAAATATGTATCATCGCGTCTTCATCAATCTCACCCAAAGTTGCTACCATATGAAGTCTTCCAATTAACTCAGGAATTAGTCCAAATTTAACTAAATCGTCAGCTTCAACCATTTCTAAAATAGCTTCTCTTTGTTTTTTTGTTTTCTTTTCACTATTAAAACCAAGAGTATTACCACCTTGTTTTTTTCCAATAATATCAGTTAGTCCACCAAAAGCACCACCACAAATAAATAATACATTTGTTGTATCAAGTTGTATTGCATCTCCACCTGGGTGTTTTCTACCACCTTTTGGAGGAACATTTACAATGCTTCCTTCTATAATTTTAAGCAAAGCTTGTTGTACACCCTCGCCACTTACATCTCTTGTAATACTTCTATTTTCACTCATTCTTGCTATTTTATCAATCTCGTCAATAAAAATAATACCTTGCTCTGCTTTTTTAATATCTCCATCTGCTGCTTGAATTAATCTTGTAACAATATTTTCAACATCGTCACCAACATATCCAGCCTCTGTTAAGCTAGTAGCATCTGCAATAGCCAAAGGGACATCAAGATATTTTGCAATAGTTTGAGCTAGAAGTGTTTTTCCGCTTCCGGTTGGACCAATAAGCAACACATTTGATTTTGCCAATTCTATATTATCATCAATATTTGATGATTCAAAAACTCTTTTATAATGGTTATAAACAGCCACACTTAATACTTTTTTTGCTCTATCTTGTCCTATTACATATTCATCAAGGATAGCCTTAAGTTCTTTTGGTGTTCTTAAAACATTTCCCTTGTTTTCATTTTGCGTGGTCATATTTTTTGAAAATGAGCCACCTTCCCCCTCATGTTCACAAATTATATCGTAAGCACTTTTTGCGCACATCTTGCAAATGTTTGCTTTATCACCAGAGATAACTGGATTTCTTTCACTATCTTGCACTCCACAAAAATCACATATTTCTATTTTTTTACTCATTTACTATTTTTCCCCTGAACTGGAATCCCTCTTGTTGTATTGCTTACAAAATTAGCCAACATAAGTACATATTTATTTTCACTTGTTAAAAGTAATTCTTTTGCAACATCTTGCATAGGTAGACCAGATTCAAAAAGTTTTTTATACCCTTTTTTAATCTCATCAATATCACTTCTATTTTCCATTCTTCTTCTAAGCCCATTTATATTTAGTCCTCTTAAAGTAGCACGATTACCTTCTGTTACACAAAATGGTGGAATATCTTGAACTACTATTGAGCCACCTCCAAGCATAGCAGAATGCCCTATTTTACAAAATTGATGAACAGCACTTAAGCCACCAATAACAGCAAAATCATCAACCTCAACATGTCCAGCCATAGTTGCACAATTTGCAAAAATGCAATTATTACCAATAATACAATCATGGGCTATATGAACATATCCCATAAAAAGATTATTATTTCCGATAATAGTTTTAGCTCCACCACCAATAGTTCCTGGATTAAAAAGTGTAAACTCCCTTATTTTATTGTTATCACCAATTATAAGCTCAACATCTTCACCATTAAATTTTAAATCTTGAGGGATACTTCCTAAAACAGAGTGGGAAAAAATCTCATTATTTGTACCAATTGTAGTTTTTCCTTCAATTAAAGTATGGCTTCCAATTGTTGTTCCATCACCAATAGTAACACCATTTTTAATAATACTAAAAGCGCCAACAGTGATATTATCCCCTAAAATAACTCCATCTTCAACAATAGCTGTTGTGTGAATATTGTTCATAAACTTATTTATCCATAACCATAGCTTTAAGTTCTGCTTCACTTACTAAGTTGTCGTTCACATAAGCTTTCCCGTCAAGTACAATCAAGTTTTTTCTTAGTTTTATAACAGCGATTCTATACTCTAATACATCACCTGGCTTAACTGGTAATCTAAACTTTGCGTTATCAATACTCATAAAATATATAACTTTACTTTGCATCTCCTCCTCGCTTAAACCTGCACTTTTAAGAGCCAATATACCACCTGCTTGAGCCATACCCTCTAAAATCATAACACCAGGATAGATTGGGTGACCTGGAAAATGTCCCTGAAATGCTGGTTCACTAATTGAAATATTTTTATAAGCAACTATATCTTTCCCTAGCTCCATACTAGTAACTCTATCTACAAGCAAAAGTGGGTATCTGTGTGGAAGTATTTTTTGTATCTCTATGATGTCTAACATAAATCTGTATCCTATTTATTGATATTTAAGTGTTTTACACTACTTTTTGGCTTTTATTTTACCTAAAAACGGTTTAAAGCTATGAAACTTCATTGTAAAGAGTATCTCTTTCAACTGGCTCAAAACCACTATTATTTATAAGTTCAATAAATTCTTTTTGCTTCATTCCATTTGCGCTTAAAGCTCCTGCGGCACTATTGATTGATTCTTTTTCAATAGTACCATCAAGGTCATTTGCTCCAAATTCTTGAGCAATTAGAGCCAACTTGATACTTGAAGTTACCCAATAAGCTTTTAGGTTAGGGATATTATCAAGCAAAATTCTAGATATTGCAAATGTTTTTAAAATTTCATTTGCTGTTGGAAAATCTGTAACTTTTAGAAAGTTATTCTCTTTTTGATAAACAAGTGGAATAAAAGCATTAAATCCCCCTGTTATATCTTGTAAATCTCTAAGTCTAAGCATGTGATCCACTCTATTTGACCTTGTTTCTATATGTCCAAACAACATAGTTGCATTTGATTTTCTCCCTTTTTGATGCCAAAGTTTATGAATTTCCAACCATTCACTTGAACTAACTTTTCCGCCGCAAATTCTTTTCCTAACCGATTCATCAAAAATTTCAGCTCCGCCACCAGGCATACTATCAACACCATATTCAATCATCATATCAATTATCTCTTCATAACTTTTTTGGTACTCAGTTGCTAAAAAATGTATCTCTGCTGCTGTTAGTGCCTTAATATGTAGTTCTGGAAAGTTAGTTTTTATTTTTGAAAAAACTTCCAAATACCACAAAAGCCCGGTATTTGGATTGTGAGCCGAAACTATATGAACCTCTTTAATTCCATTTTCAACACTATTTTTTACAACTTCCAAAATCTCTTCATGAGTCATGGTGTATTGGTTTGGATTTTTCCTACTTGCACTATATGCACAAAATTGACAAACATCTTTACAGATATTTGTTGGATTAATGTGTCTATTTACATTATAGTAAGTTTTTTTACCAAATTTTTCCATTCTGATACGATTTGCATAAAATCCAAGAGTTACCAAATCAAGCTCATAAAGAGCAACACCATCATCAAAATCTAATCTAATATTATTTTCTAATTTATCTATTAAAGTCATTTTTTTCCGCCATTTTTTAAAAATATAATCTCAAAGCAAGCACCTTTGTAATCAACACCTTTGTATTTGTAATTTGTATTATAAACTTTTATCTCACCGTTATGTCTATCAATAATTAGTTTATGAACCATTGACAAACCTATTCCCGTCCCAACACTTTTATGTTTTGTAGTAAAATATGGCTCGAAAATTTTATGAATTATACCTTCAGGTATACCACCTCCATTATCTATAATTTTTAAAACAAATTTATCTTCAAAAACAAAACTTTCAACAACAATAAATCTCTCATCTTGAACATCTACATGAGCAACAATAGAATCTCTTGAGTTGTTTATAATATTTATAAAACTCTGAATTAGTTCATTTTCATATCCCCATATCATCATATCGCTATTAAGATTGCTAATAATCTCTATTCCGTGATTTTTCATTGCAGACAAGACTATCCCTAGTGTTTTTTCTATTGTTGAATTTAAACTAAAAGCAAATCTTTCATCTGTATTTCGTATAAAATTTCTAAAGTCATCAATTGTTTTTGATAAATAATTTGCTTGCGAAATTATCGTCTCCATATCATCTTCAAGTGTATTTTGTTTCAACAATCCATACTCTTGCTTAACTTGTATTCCGCTTGCCATCGTAGTAATTACACTTAAAGGCTGTCTCCATTGGTGAGCAATATTACCTATCATCTCACCCATTGAAGCCAATTTTGCCTGTTCTTCAAATATCTTTACGCTTGAAATATCTTTCATTGTTAAAAGTATAAGTTTTTCATCGGGTAATAATGTAGCAGCTAAACTTACAGTTATTATTTTTTCTTTCCCGTTACATCTTTTTTCATAACCATCAATATGACCAAACTTGAATAATTCAATCACCTTAATTCTAGCCATCTCAATATCGTCATGATGCGTAAGTTCTATACATGATGTTTGAAGTAATTCATCGTTGCTAAATCCAGTAATATCACAATATGCTTTATTTACTTTTTTAAAATTTGTCTCAAAATCAATTACTGCAATTCCATCTTTTGTAGTATCAAATATAGTTTGAAGTTCATTTTTTTGCTCTTCTAAAAGTTTTGTAAGTTCTCTATTTGTCTCAATTTCGTTATTTACACAAATAATATATCCGACAAAATGTGTTATCTCTCCGGCATAATCATAAATAATAGCTGTTGAATCTTTAACCCAACGATACACCCCACCTGCATCTCGAATTCTATACATTTGATGAGTAAAAGATGTTTGCTTAAGTAGTGAAGCATTTTTTACCTCCTCTTTCACCCTATCTAAATCATCAGGATGGATGAGTTCAAGATATGTGATATTACCCTCTAAAAACTGTGTATTGTCATACTTAAAATAATTTTTTATATTTGCCGATAATGCCTCAACGCTCCATATTGGGTCGTTTTTCCAAATAAAAGCAACAACTGGTCCAATAATAAAAAAATCACTTTTAATAATTTTTGTATATTCTACTATTTGATTATCATATTGTGTGTGTTGCATTTATATATCTATCCTAAAAATTTATTGTGATTGTACATTAAGTAGCTAAAAGTTAACACTATTGGAGAGTATCCATATCGATTGAACAATAAGGTGTATCGATATTATGCAAAAACTCAAGAAGATACTTTATCTCTTTTCCTCTAACTAAAATCTCATACCTATACTTATTTGAGATTTTAAAGACATCGCACTCCTTAAAGCCAACCAGTTCAATTTTTTTATGAAATTGTAACACTTGAGTTACATAAAAATCCATTAATTCTTTTGCTTTTAATCCATTTTGATGGAAAAAAACAACCCTTGCCAATCTAACATTTGGTGGATAAATATCACCTCGAACATCAAGTTCATTTTTTAAGAAATCCTCGTAATCAAGTTTTTCCATAAAATTTTGAAAAAAATCTTGATTTTTTGTTTGAATCAATACCTCTCCAAAACCATTTCTACCGCTTCTACCTGCAATTTGAATAGCCAAAGATAAAGCTTTTTCGCGCACCTTATAACTTGACATATTCAAAACAGAATCAATCCCTAAAATAATAGCAAGTGTAACATTGTGGTAATCATGCCCTTTTGAAAGCATTTGGGTTCCAACTAAGATATCAACTTTATTGTCATTAAAATCTTTTAAAACTTTTTTTAATTTTCTCTCTGTTTTAATAGCGTCCCTATCAAATGTACTTATTTTGGCATCTTGAAAATAAAATTCCAGCTGTTCTTGAAGCTCACTCGTACCTAACCTATAATTTTTCAGAAGTCCAGTTTTACAACTTGGGCACTCCTCAACAATTTTTTGCGTAAAGTTGCAATAATGACACTGAAGTGCTTTATTATTTTTATGTAAACTAAGGGCAACCGAACAAAATGGACACTCAATGGCTTTTCCACAATCACCACAAATTTGATATTTAAAATTCGCCCTTGTTGGTAAAAATACAATTACTTGCTCATTTTTTTCCAATTTCTCTTTGATTTTTTCTACTATTTGATTATTTAATTTAAGTGATGAATTATCATAGATAAATGATTTATTGGTTTTATAAAATGTATCCTTTAGCCTAAAATATGGCACTTTCGCAAACGAATTAAGAGATGGTGTTGCACTTCCTAATATCACTTTGATATCAAATTTATTTCCGATATAAATAGCTAAGTCTTTTACATTAAGTCTTGGTTTTTGTGTCGATTTATAAGAGTCGTCATGCTCCTCATCAACTACTATAACTCCTAAATTTTGGTATGGCAAAAAGAGTGCCGACCTAGCCCCTGCAATTACTTTTAATTTCCCATTATTAAGATTCTCTAAAATCTCATTTTTCTTTTTTGGTGAAACTTTTGAGTGCCAAATAGCTACATCATCACCAAAATTTAATTTCAATCTTCTCTCCATTTGTGGAGTAAGTGCAATCTCTGGCAAAAGGTAAACAGCTTGTTTATTTTGATTTAAAATCTCCTCAATAGCCTTGGTATAAATCTCAGTTTTTCCACTCCCTGTGTTTGCAAAAAGTAATGAAATGTTATACTTTTTTATAAAATCTAATGCTTCAAATTGACCTTTTGAAAGCTCTATTTGCGTATCGTAAGTTTTTTTATCATCAATATCTTGCTTATGATTATGATTTTGAAATGGCGTGTACAATCCCAAAGCTTCACCGATACTACAAACATAATATTTTGATATAAAAAGCGCAACATCAATCATAAAGTCACTATAATATGCCTCGTTTACAACATCTATCAAGGTACACTTGAAGTCTGGCTTTAAAACCTCTTTAATAATAACGCCATCACTATTGGATTTACGATTTCTAAGTGAAACTCCAACAAAAGCACCAATATGGATAGTCTCATTAGAAGCAAATGTTAATGGAGCTAATGGTGATTTTAGAAGTGCAACTTCATAATATTTTAAATTCAAATTCCAACCTCATCACAAAGTGAATTGGTTGAATCACACAAAAAAGTTAAATTTTGGCTGTCATAAACAAACTCTAAATTAGTTGTTTCATCAAAATTAAACAGATAAACATTATTTGATTTTTTACTCCAAAACGGATATGAAGTTTCTACTTTGATTGGTGTTTGCAAAATCTTAGAAAAAAGATAAATTCCGCCATCATCGAGTTCCAAAAGAGCTGGGTTACTATTCATCATCTCCACTTTATCGCTGTAAGATTTAATTCCATTTCTAATAGCAGATATATCAGAAGCCAATCTTATAAAACTACTAGATTTTGTTGTTTGGAAAAACTTTGGAAGGGCAATTGTTGCTACTATTGAGATTATAAGAATTGAAAAAATTATTTCAATCAATGAAAATCCGAGATGATTTCCTTTATTAGAGATTTTCATCAAATTTTTTAGACAAAAGTTCCAAAGATTTTTCTAACTCAACTAATTCATGAGTTTTTTTAATATAAGCCATAAGAAGTTCTGATGTGTCAATATTTTTATCAAAATTTTGCTCTGGAATAAATTTCTTTAATCCGTTTATCATCTTATTATCACTATCTTCACCAATATTTACAGTATAAGCTTTATGGTTAATTAGAAATGTCATCATCTACCTCTTGTTTAGTTCGTGAGATACAAAGCGCTTTGTCAATATTTAAAATCATATTTTCATTATTTCTTTTTAACATATCATGTTGGTTTTGTAATAACTCTAACTCTTCTATCAATTTATTTTTTTCATCATTTAATGATTGAATTTTATCTATTAAAGAGTCTAGTTGGAGGTTAAGTTTATCTACTATGTGCATAACAAAGATTATACAAAAATAATTATTATACTAAACCACAAAGGAAATAAAAAAACCTAAAACTTCTTTTCGATGCTAATTTTAGCACCATCAAATCTCTTTGTTTCTTTATCTATAAATACTTCTGGATTGATTTTTAAATTTTCACTTTGTTCATTTGATTTACCACTTCTATCGATATCTTTTATGCTAAGTTCTATATCTTTAAAATCTATTTTTGGTATCACGCTTGTATATTTTCTCTCCTCTTCTGGGAGTTTTAAAAGTAAATTTGCACCATTTTTATCCTCAACACTTTTGCTAATATTGTCATTTTTAATTATTCTTTTTACATTATTTATCTGTTTAATAATTGTCGTATTTTTATCATTATTAATTTTTTGATTATTGGACTTTATAATAATTGCTTGTTGTTTGATAATTTCAGATTGATTTTTAAGAGATATTTTTTGATTTTCTAATTCATTCATAATTACTTGATTATTTTGTTTTAGAATTTGATTCTCATCCCATAAAACAAAAATCCCCACCAAAATAGTGGAGATAAAAATATATTTTGTAATGATAGTTAGATTTAACATCTAAACTATCACCTTTTGCTTATTTGCTATTTATTGCAGATTGAGTCGATTTCCCTTTGGCATCAACCCAAATATTAGGTGTGCTTCCACCAGGTGTTAAGAAAATTTGAGCATTTGTATTTACCTTTAATGCTTCATTGAATTTTCCTTGTACTTCAATTTGTTTTAGTTGAATTAGTTGAGGAGATAAGCTTTTTGCAACCATGCTATTTGCTTGAGCGGTCGCAGTTGCTTCTATCATTTTTGCTTCAGCTTCCCCTTGTGCTACCGCTTTTGCTTTTTCAGCCTCTTGCTTTGCTCTTTCAACTTCATTTGTAACTCTTTGTGTCTCTTGTTTTGCAATTTGAACTTTTTCAATTTGCTCTTTTATTTTATCAGGTAGAACAATCTCTCTTAATTGAACAGATAAAAGTTGAACTGGTTTTGACGGCAAACTATCTATATTTTTTCTAATTTGTTGCTCTATTTGGACAGCTATCTCATTTCTTTTTGTTGGTAGATCTTCAGCACTGTAATTTCCAACAACATTTCTTACAATATCTCTAACAACTGGATTTACAATTTTCTCTTCCCAGCTAAGTCCCCACGTTGATATTGTTGATGGTGCACCATCTGGCATAAGTTTGTACTGAACAGTAAGCTCAATTGAAACAGGCAAACCTCGTGCATCAAGGACTGTAATTGCAGGGTTTACTAAAATTCCACTATCTTTTGCGTTGCCAAGTTCTTCAACTGATTTATAATTTATAACCCTTACTTTTGTATCAACTATAAATATTTTTTGAATCACTGGTATAAAAAGATGAAATCCTGGATAAAGTGGGTCTTTTTCATATTTTCCTGTTGTTGAGATAATTCCAATCTCTCCAGAATTAATAATTACAAATGGTCTTGCAAAAAACATAATTGCAACAAATATAATCACACCATAAATTAGATTAGCATTTTTTCCAAACCCTTTGAATTCTGGCATTGAAAATGGTGGCTCATATCCGCCTCCATTTCCATTTCCATTTCCGCCGTTGTTATTGCTTGATTGTTTTTGTCTATTTTTAAAATAGTCATTGTCGATTGGCATTTTGTCCCTTTTTTAATTTTTAATTTGTGATTTTAGTTTTTATCTCTTTAGATTGATTTAAAAGATAGTCCTAATTTACATAAGTTAAATGTTTGATATATTTAGGATTTCTCCCAGCTACTGCGTCGAAATATGCACTTTGAAGTTTTTCTGTAATTTCACCTCTGCTTCCACATCCAATAACTCTAGCATCAACTTCCCTAATTGGGGTAACTTCAGCAGCTGTTCCTGTAAAAAATGCCTCATCAGCAATATATACCTCATCTCTTGTAACTCTTCTTCTTACAACCTCAATCCCCATATCAAGTGCCAAATCAATAACTGTTGCTTGTGTTATTGACTCTAGTGAAGAGTCATTTGGTGGAGTGATTAAAACACCATCTCTAACGATAAAAAAACAAGCTCCACTAGCTTCAGCAATATAGCCTTGATCGTCTCTTAAAAGTGCCTCATCATAACCAGCTTCAACAGCTTCATATTTTGCCATTTGAGAATTGAGATAATTACCAACAGCTTTTGCTTTACCCATACCTGATGTATTTGGTGTTCTTGTAAATGAACTAATTTTAACTCTAACGCCTCTTTTTAGACCATCTTCACCAAGGTAAGCACCCCATTTCCAAGCACTTATACTTACATTTACTGGGCACTCTTTATGGTAAATTCCCATGACACCATATCCTAAATAAACAAGTGGTCGAATATATGCTCCATCAAAAAGTTTATTTTTAGCTAACAATTCAACTTGAGCATCACACAATTGTTCCAAATTAAATGGAACATCCATCAATGTCATTTTTGATGAATTTAAAAGTCTTTGAGTATGCTCTTTTAATTTAAATATAGCACATCTTCCATCTTCTGTTTTATAAGCTTTTGTCCCTTCAATAGCACCATTTCCATAATGTAATGTGTGTGTTAAAACATGAACTTTTGCCTCATCCCATGGTGTAAACTCACCGTCCATCCATATATAATCTGATTTATCCACGCCTCATCTCCTTAAAATTTTATTTTTTATTTTTAAATTATCTATTTACAAATTAGCTTGGATTATACTCAAAGAAATATTAAAAGAGATACTAAGTGGCTAACACTCCACTTTTGATTAACTTTTCATACTCTTCCATACTTTGCCTAACTTTAAAAAGATATTTTTTTGTCTCATTTGAAGGCAAATCTTTTATAAGTTTTTTATAAATTTCATCATCACTCATCTTATTTATTTCAAAAAATGCATCTTTTATTTTACTAAAACCAAATGCACTAGCGACTCTAGTTGAGCCTCCATTATATGAAGCGATAGCACAATAAAGTTTACTTTTTTGATTTTTTATCCCTTTTAATTGCTTTGACATAAGCACATCAAGATAACTACTTCCAATTAAAATATTGTTATTTGGATCAAATAAAAACTCTCCACTTAATAGTTTTTTCATCCCATAGATATTTTCATAAGCATCAACCCCACCAGTTTGTGGGACGATTTGCATCAAACCAAATGCAGGAACATAGCTTTTAGCCAAAGGGTTAAAGCTACTCTCATTTTTAATAATTGCAAAAATAAGTTCGCTATTTAACTTAAATCTTTTTGCTACCAGCGAAACTTGACTAATATATAGTTTTTCTTTATTTAGAAGTCTATCTTTAGGGATATGTAACTCCATAGTGTAGATTAAATTTTCATTAAAATTAACCTCTTTTAACATAGGGGCAATAATTGTATTTTTTAGATTTTTCTGCTCATCTTTTGTCATCATATCACTTATAAGTTTTTCATTTGAAGATAATATATTTCTACCCTTGTCAAGCTTTTTTGATATTTTTTGCTCTAGCTTATCGTTTAAAAAACCTTTATTTACATCATATTCATAAAGCTCATCAAATAAATTTCCAATTTTTTGCTCACCCTCTTTACGATTTTTTGCTATTACACTTAGATAGATTTTCATTTTTTGATAATCAACAACTTTTTTAGCTCCATAATTATTACTATACTCTACCCATTTTGTATTTGTAGAGAGTTCAGTTGTTGCCCATTTTTTACCAATCTCACTTTTATACTCACTTAAAGCCTCATCATAAACTTTTTTATAAGCCTTAAAATCAGCGTCTATATCTTTTTGATATTTTATAAATTGGTCATTATGAACTTTAAGATAATTTTCAAACTCCGCACCAAATAAATTAGTTGAGATAATAAAAAATAGATAAAATAATTTCACACCTATTCCTCGATAATCCAGACACAAATACCTCCATCATCTCTTTCAAAGTACTCTAAAACTTTTGTATTCACGTCTATATTTTGTGTTTCATGCAGTGAAGAACTTTGGTTTTTAGATGATATTTCTCCCCCATCATAAGTTTTTGTACTATATGAAATAGTTTGAACTTTTGTTGATTTTTGCATAGCAATCTCATCAATCGCTCTTTGAAGTGCTAATTTCTTTTGTGCAGTAACTCCATCAATGTGTCTTGATGCACAACCAGTCGAAGCTCTTTTGCCATTTGAGTCTTTTTGTGGATTCTCTAACCATGATGGTTCAGAATTACCCTTACTTAAACCATTTTGTATTGTTTTTGAATTGGTGTTTTGTGGTAAATTTTTTGTTTTTCCACACCCATTTAAAAAAAATATCAAAGTGATTAAAAGTATTGTATTTATTGTGAGTTTTATTTTATTTTTCATATTTTGCCAGTTTTTATTGCTTTTTTAAGATGGTTTGGATTTATAAAAATTTTAAAATGGGAAAAATCCCATCTTAAAAGAGATATTTATTTCCCTATTTTTGAAAGTTCAGCATCAAGTTCACCATTTGCTTGAGCCGCTAAAAATTTTTGATACATAGCAGCATCATTTTTGAATGATGTTTTAACAGCATCTTCAACTTTCTCTTTCACTTGTGCATTTGCAACTGTTACTAAAAGATAAAGTTCTCCAGTTTTAGGACTTGTCCAACTATCAATTGATTTACTTCCGACCAATGTTTCACTAGCTAATTGTTTTGATACTTTTGAACTAGCAGCGTCAAATGTAGCTGCATCACCACTTCCAGTTGTACCTTTGTAAGATTTGAAAAGATTTGATACTTTTGTACTAATTTGAGATGCTAAATCATCTCGACCATCAGCCATTGCTTCACTTCTTTGAAACGATTTATCATTTCCAGCATTTTTTTTAGCAATCCCAACTGCTGCAATTGCACCCTCAACATAAGGATCACAAGTCCATTTTGGAGCCAAAACACCATCTTGTTTACATCTAAAATCTGCATCTTCTGCTTGTTTTTGTGTTTGTGGTTCTGGTTTTTTACTTCCACAGCCTGTAAAAATTGTAGCAATTACTGCTAAACTAAGTGCGCTTTTTAAAACTAAATTTTTCATTTATTTCCTTTTTTTTAATTTTGACAATGGAGATTTTATCTAAATAAACTAAAAGGTTCTAAAAGAGCAATATTGAGCCTAAAAATAATATAAAAATCAAACTTCCATATTCAAAAAGTTTTAAAACTTTACGGTTAGATGAACCTTTTGTTTGTATCTTGATACTTAAATATGCTGTTAAAAAAATAACCAAACTCATACCCAAGCTCATAAATATTGCACTCAAAAATCCAACCAAATAAACACCCAAACTAATTGTAAATAAAAATACAGTCACAGTTCCAGCACAAGGAATAATCCCAGCACCAAGAACAACCCCAAGGTCTGTACTATTATTTGTACAACTATTGCAACCACAACTTGATTGTAAAACTTTAGATTCTGCGATTGGCTTATTTGCTGAAAAAACAATTTTTTCTTTATAGGTATATTTTTTATAGATAAGATAACTTGCCATAAAAATAATAATTGCCCCGCTCACTTTAGTAGCAATCATTTCAATATTATTAAAGAGACTTGAAAAAAGTAGATTTAAAATGAAATAGATTGAAAAAGTTAATATAAATGCACTTAGAGTATGGACAACTCCTATCATAAAAGAGATTCCAAGTGCTTTTTTAACTGAGTGATTTTCGCTTAAAAAGTAAGCTCCAACCAAACTTTTACCATGACCTGGACCAATCGCATGGAGGACACCATAAACAAATGAAAAAAAGAAAAGCCATAAGTATGCAATTACTGAATTAGTATCTTTTATCTCTTTTATTAGTGATTCAAGTTTTGTTTTATAAAACTCCAATAATCCACTAAGTTCATCTAAAATAGTTTTCTCCCGAGCTTCAACTGTTTTAGTTTCAAGTTTTGTTTTAATATCATCTAAAGGGTCATAAAAAAATATCTCAGCTTTATTTTTACCAATTTTTTGTTTTTGTTTTTTTTGAAAATTTTCCAAAACTACATCTTTAATGATAAAGTTAAAATTATTCCCCTCATCGTAAAAATTTAATATCAGTTTATGGTTATCTGTCGGTAATATTGGAAGGGAAAATCTATAATTAAAACCCATATTATTGTTTAAAAATATGAAATTATATGTTGCATTTTTAATGTTTTGTAAAAGCTCTTTTGTAACTTTTGTATCTTTTTTTACAAGTGCTATCTGTGTAAGAAAATTGAGTTTTTCTACATACTCAACTAGACTCTTCTTAATCTCTGTTTGCTCATTTGGTTCAAACTTTTGATTATTATTTGTATCATATTGGACAAGTGAAGCGATAAACTTACTATCAAAATCCCAATTTATATCAAATATCATCTTATCTTTTTGAAGTGTTATTTTACTTTTTATGTGGACATTTGGGATATCGATTTTACAAAGATTACAACCAAAAAGTGTATAGGTCAAGATAAAAAATAGTGTAAAAATTCTAAACATAACTTATCTTTTTTTATCAAACAAAAGAAATATTATAAGCCCAAAAGCGCTCACCATAATAATAGTTGCTCCACTTGTAAGGTCGTAAATATAAGATATTACAAGCCCAAGAATAGTAAAAAATGTTGATAAAATTCCAGAAAGTATCATCATCATACCAAGTGAGTTTGATAATTTTTCAGCTATATAAATTGGTATTGTAAGGAGTGCAATAACCAAAATAAGCCCCACTACCTTTATAGCAATAACAATTGTAAGTGCTGATAAAACAAGAATTAATGTGTAGAAAAACTTAACATTCACACCCCTTAAATTTGCATATTCACTATCATAACTAACGGCTAAAATTTGACGATAAAAAACGAATACCAAAGATGAAATCAAAACCAATAGCAAAGCCATATAATCTATATCTTGAGCAGATACCGCCAAAATTGAGCCAAATAGATAACTCATCAAATCGACATTGTACCCTGGTGTAAGGTCAACTAAAATAATCCCAATCGCCATCCCAATAGACCAAATAAGTCCTATAAATACATCTATTTTATCCCTTTGATTAAGTGTTACAAACGCCATCAAAAGCGCCGCAGCACATGCAAAAAGTGAGGCCCCAAGAAAAATTGGCAATCCAAAATAAATAGCAAGCCCAATTCCACCATAAGAGGTATGTGCAATTCCACCTGCTAAAAAAACCATACGATTCACAACAATAAGTGAGCCAATAATTCCACTTGCAAAACTAACCAAAAGCCCAGCAATAAGGGCATTTTGTATAAATTCATAATTTAAAGCATCAATAATAGCTTCTAACATAGACAACCCTTATATTCACAAGTTTTATTTCCGAGCATCTGCAACATCTCAACTTCACAAAAATGTTCATTATCATTTTTGATATTTGTATTAAAATCAACATTATGAAATGTGAGAACTTTATTGATATGAGCTACTTTTGAGGCATATTTTAGTATCACAGAGATGTCATGACTTACAACAATCACTGTAATTGTTTTATTTAAAAGTTTTAGTAGTTCATAAATTTGTTTTTGCCCATCTACATCGATACTTGAAGTTGGCTCATCAAGGAGTAAAATTTTAGGATTAGCACATAATGCCCTTGCAATCATAACCCTTTGTCTTTGCCCACCTGAGAGTGAGCCAATTTTTTTATTTGCAAACTTCTCCATTCCAACTTTGGCTAACGAACCCATCGCACACCCAAGTTCATTTGGTGAGTAGCCAATTTTAAATATTTTTTTCCACCATGGCAAGTCTTGATTTAAATTATGACTAACATGCCCCATCATAACAACATCGATAACTTTAATTGGGAAATTTGTATTTATATTTGTATTTTGTGGGACATATCCAATGCTTGAAAGATTTTTTGATGGTGTATTGTCAAAAATTTTAATATCACCTCTTTGAATTTTATTGATACCTAAAATAAGTTTTAAAAGTGTAGATTTACCACCGCCGTTTGGTCCGATGATGGCTAAAAAATCTCTATCTTCTACACTTAAATTTATATTTTCTAACACTTGCTGTTTATCGTACGAAAACGACAAGTTTTCTATTTTTACTATTGACATCTAACTACTTTATTGGAGAATTTATTAAAAACCGTATCTTATCCTCTTTTGTATGATAAATTATTTATTTCCTATTGCTTTTGCTAATGCAATCAAATTTTCACAAACCTTAGGATTCAATGCACTAATTTTAACAACAGGAACTCCAACCTCTTTTGCTATTTGTAAAGCTACTTTTTCACTAAATTCTGGAGCTGTAAATACCGCTTTTATCTTCTCCTCTTTAGCTTCATCTATAATATAAGCAATCTGTTTTGGAGTTGGATTTTTACCTTCAACTTCGATAGAAAATTGAGCCAATTTGTACTGTGAAGCAAAATATCCCCAAGCTGGATGGAACACCATAAATTTTGTACCCGCTTTTGTATTTTTCAAAGCATCTTTTATTTGTTTATCTGTGTCATTTAATTTTGCAATAAACTTCTCAAAATTTGCTTTATAAAATGGCGTATTTAAACTATCGCTAGCAACTAAAGCATCAAATACATTTTTTGCCATAATTTTCATATTTGTGATATTTGTCCAAATATGAGTATCAAGTTTTCCATGTTTATGACTATCTTCTTTGTGTTCACCATGAGTGTGTTTCTCCATAGCTATTTTTGGTACGCCTTTACCTAAATCTACTGTTTTCATATTTTTATTTTGATTTTTAAATTTTGGAAGCCACGCCTCTTCAAATTCTGCTCCAACTGAAAAATATAATGAAGCTTCACTAATATCTTTCATTTGGGATGGTTTTGGCTCATAAGTATGAGGTGAACTTCCTGGTGTAACCATCAATGCACTATTAACTTTATCACCACCAATAGCACTTACGATTGTTTGTGCTGGAACTATACTTACAACTACTTTTACATTTGCAAACAAAAAACTACTTGCCCCAATCAATCCACTTAAAATTATTTTTTTTAACATTTTTATTCCTTAAAATTTATATTTCAACATCAAAGATGTCACTTTTGTATTCACATCATCTCTATTTTCTGGTAACTCTTTTCCATTTTGATAATTATATTGCATAGCTAAATCAAAATTTGTAAAACTTTTACCAAAACTAAACATATATGTTTTATCTTGCTCCATAGCATGATGTTGCACCTTGTTTCCATCATCAAGCACAACAAATATCCTTTTACCGAACATAGCACCAACTCCACCAAAAAAACCTTGATAAGTTCCATTTACGGCTATGAAGTTTGTTTGATACTCTTTATCTTTAAAAACATAGTTGGCGTATTTATCTCCAATAATATTCATGAATTTAGCTCCAAAGGTTACTTTTGCTTGAATCTCTGAGATCTTAAAGCCATTAAAAATTCCAACATCATATTGAGTGACATCAAAAGAATTGTAATCACTTTTGTAACTATCAAGTACAACACCAAACCCTTTATTGATGCTATATATCCCACCTATTCCATAAATTTTTCCATCGTCTGTTGGTGAAAGATTATCTTGTATTACTATATAACTTATCTTTCCACTCAAGTTTTCATTAAAATTGTGTCGAACATTAAGGTTTGATTTGTCCACTTCAAGCTTTGAAGATACTGGATGAGCGTTTAAATTTACTTTATCTTTTGAAAAACTTCCAGAAATTTGTCCGCTTTGATATTTATAAGACAATGCAAAAGCTTGCTCAACTCCATCTGTTTTAAATTTTGATTTTTCATAATTTTTCTGACCATACTGATAAGAAATTTGAGTATTAGCACAAAGTACACTTCCAATTAACGAACTCAAAATAATCTTCTTCAATTCCCCCCCCCTTTTTTTAGCAACCAAGTCGCATTAAATTTTAGGAATTATACAAATAATTTCTTAAGTGCGACTAAGTTGTATTAAGATTATTTATTAAGGTAGTGGATTTTAGTATTACTTTTGTGTATCAAAATATTTTACAATGATTTTTTTGTTTGTAGTAACTGCGTACATATAGATAAAGTCTGTGATTTTTGCACCATTTTCACATAAGATTTGTACACTGAGGAGATTTCCTGATTGAGTAGCATAATAAAGAGCACTATTTCCTTGATTATCTTCTTGGTTGATATTAATTGTATGTTTAGACAAAAATTCAACTATTGAAGCATCACCTTTTTTAGCCGCCCCCATAAGTGGTGTAATTCCAAATTCATTTGAACTATTGAAATCGGCACCATCTTCAAAAAGGCGTTTATATTCTTTCATCTATTTTTTTGTTAGTTTTAAAACTATACTATTTGCTGCATTTTTTCCATCAGCAGCTGCCCAAACTGCTAAGTCTGCTCCTCTCACACTATCGCCACCTGAATAAATTTTTGGATTTGATGTCTGAAAGTTTTCATCAACTTTTATCCCATTCCATCTGTCAAGTTCTAAATTTGCTTTTTTTAAAAATTCTGGTAACTCTTGATCAAATCCAAGAGCCAAAATAACAACTTCTGCACTTTCTAAAAATTCACTACCAGAAACTTCTACAATGCTACTTCTTCCACTTCCATCAGGGGTACTCATAGAAGTTTTAATAAGCTTTACACCATTTTCATCAATACTTAAAGGGGAAACATTGAATAAAAATTCTACCCCCTCCTCTTTTGCATTTAAAACTTCTTTTTTACTTCCTGGCATGTTAAGCTCATCTCTTCGATAAAGACATTTAACACTACTAGCGCCTTCCCTTACACTTGTTCTAACACAGTCCATAGCAGTATCGCCACCGCCAATCACAACAACGGTTTTATCTTTTACATCTACAAAAGTTGTTATCGCTTCTTCAAAGTTTCTTTGTTGAATCCCTGTTAAAAACTCCATAGCAAGATAAACATTAGAATTTTTTTCGCCACCAATATTTGGATATTTTCCTTTTGTTGCACCAATGCCAATAAAAATAGCATCATAATTTGACTCTAACTCTTCAAAAGGTTTATCTTTTCCTATTTCACAATTTGGGATGAATTGCATACCTGCTTCGCAAAGCCAATCAATTCGTCTTTGAACTCTATGTTTATCAAGTTTAAATCCAGGAATTCCATAAGTTAAAAGCCCTCCTCCTCTTGAAGCCCTCTCAAACATATCTACATCAACTCCTGCACGAAGTAAAAATGTAGCAGCACTAATTCCAGCAGGTCCACTTCCTACAATAGCAACTTTTTTACCAATTTTATTTTTAGTAAATTTCGGAACCAAGCCATTATCAAATCCAGTTTCACTTATGTGAGTTTCTATTGCTCCAATAGTAATGGCACCATGTGTGTCATTTAAAGTACAATCACCTTCACATAAAACTTCCTGTGGACAAATTCGACCCAATATTTCAGGAAATGGTGAAGTTTCATTTGATATATTAAATGCAAGTTCTAAATCATTTTCTGCCGTTTGTTTAAGCCAAGCAGGGATTATATTATGAAGTGGGCATTTGTTATGGCAATACGGATCACCACAACCAATACATCTTTCAGCTTGTTCGCTTGCTTTGTTTTTGTCAAACACATTATAGACTTCACCAAAGTCTTTAATTCTATCCATTACCCCTCTTTTTGATGGGTTATTTCTATCTATTTTTGTAAAATTTAACATTTGATTAGTCCCCTTGGTCTGGATTTAGAGGTAAAACTTTCATATCTTTTGGCTTTACCATCCAGAAATTTCTTATTTCTGCTCTAAAATTCTCTAATATCATTTTTGCTTGTTCTGAATCTGTTTCAATTACATAATCTTTTAGTGTTTTTTGTAAATAAATTCGCTCCAACTCTGTATCGTCAGTATCAATTCTAAGTGCCTCAATTAACTCTTGATTCATATGATCTATAAATTCTCTATTTTTATCGTAGATAAACGCTAATCCACCAGTCATACCAGCACCAAAGTTAATTCCAGTTTTACCTAAAATTACAACAATACCACCAGTCATATACTCACAAGCACTATCACCAGTCCCTTCAACAACAGCTATACAACCAGAATTTCTAACAGCAAATCTTTCCCCTACACTAGCTCTAACATATAGTTTTCCGCCAGTTGCTCCATAAAGACAAGTATTTCCTCCACCTGTATATTCACTACCTTGAAGATGTGGTTTTACTATTATTTTTCCACCATTCATCCCTTTTCCAACATAGTCATTAGCAACACCATCAAGAATCAAACCAACACCTTTACTTAAAAATGCACCAAATGATTGTCCGGTTACACCTTTTAAATTATATGTTATTGTTCCATCAGGAAGTCCTGCATCACCATATCTTCTTGCTATTTCACCCGAAGTTAGAGTTCCAAAACTTCTGTTTAAATTTGAGATTATGGCATTGACTTCTATTCGTTTTGATGGGTTTTCAATTGCAGACATAACTTGTGCCACCAAATCATGTGATTGTTCATTTTTGTCGTATGGCTCATTTCTAAGCACTTGACACGTATCAACACCATCAAGTCTTCGTAAAATATTTTGAAAATCAAATTTTTTAGCAAATTCATCATCAATAACACTTAACAAATCGCTTCTTCCAATAATATCTTCTAATCTTGAATAACCTAATGTTGCTAATATCTCTCTTGTATCTTCAGCTAAGAAGTTAAAATAAGCTATCAGCCTCTCAACTGAACCTGTAAATTTAGCTCTTAAATCCTCATCTTGAGTAGCAACACCAACGCTACATTTATTAGTGTGGCAAATTCTTAAAATTTTACAACCAAGAAGCGTTAAAGCTGATGTTCCAAATGCATAACTTTCAGCTCCAAGCATTGCTGCTTTAATAACATCAAGCCCAGTTTTAAGACCACCATCTGTTTGAAGATGAACCATTCCTCTCAAATGGTTTGCTTTTAGTGCATTATGAGCTTCACTAAGTCCCATCTCCCAAGGATTTCCCGTGTGTTTGATAGATGTAAGTGGTGCAGCACCTGTACCGCCATCGCTTCCGCTAATAATAATCTTATCAGCATATGCTTTAGCAACACCAGCTGCTATTGTCCCAACACCAATAGATGAAACAAGTTTTACAGCAACGGTTGCTTGTGGATTTATCTGTTTAAGATCAAAAATAAGCTGAGCCAAATCTTCAATACTATAAATATCGTGATGTGGAGGTGGAGAAATAAGTGTAACACCTGGTGTAGTATGTCTTAATTTAGCAATCATCCCTGTAACTTTAGAGCCTGGTAATTGACCACCTTCACCAGGTTTTGCACCTTGAGCTAATTTAATCTGCAACTCTTCACAATTTACAAGATACGCTGGTGTTACACCAAATCGTCCACTTGCAACTTGTTTAATTTTAGAATTTTTAATTGTATTAAATCTAGCGGCATCTTCTCCACCCTCTCCACAATTGCTTTGAGCACCTATTGTATTCATAGCAACTGCAATTGCTTCGTGAGCTTCAATTGAGATACTTCCACAACTCATAGCTGCACTTGCAAATCTTTTAAAAATATTCTCTTTAGGCTCAACTGCATCGATTGATATAGGTTGCTTATCACTTTTAAGTTCAAAGAAATCCCTAATAAACTTTTTATCTCTAGTTTCAATAAGTTTTTTTAGCTCATTAAAATCACTTACATTTTCATTTCCAACAGCATTTTTATCATGCATTGCTTTTGTAATAGCTGGACCATAATCGTGATACTCTCCGCCATCAGTATATTTATAAAACCCTCCCATCTCTAAAGGGAACATTGTTTTATCATCAAAAAATGCTTTATTATGGATTTCACCTATTTTTGCTTCAATATCATCAAATGTAAGTCCACTCAAATCATTTGATGCGTGGGGGAAACAAAGATTACAAATCTCATCACTTAGCCCAACAACATCAAATAAAGATGAATTTCTATAACTAGCCATTGTAGAGATTCCCATTTTTGACATTATTTTTAAGATACCAGCACCAAGTGCTTTTGCACTATTTTTTAATCTATTTTGCAACTCATATGATGATAAATTTTTTCTTTCATTGTAAGAAACGATTGAAGCGAATAGCATATATGGGTAGATTAAAGATGTACCAAAAGCAAATAATACAGCTGAACTATGTGGATCATAAATCTCACTTGTAACAGCCACAATCGAGACTTTACTTCTTAAATTATCAAGTTTTAAATGATTATTTACATAACCAACTGCCATTGCGATGGGGATAATTTTAGATTCATTTGAAACTCCCCTATCATCAAGGACAACAAGCTTAACACCGTTATTTATAACAGCATCTTTAATTTGTCCATAAAGATTTTCTAATGCACCTTTCAAGTCACTTTTAAAAGCTGTACTAAAAGTTTGATTTTTAAAATATTCATCATATCTTTGATGTTTTGTATCCCCAAAACTCACAATTGCTTCAAATTTCTCTTGCATTAAAATTGGGCTTACAAGTTTAATTCTTTTTGAATGAGCTTCGCTTTCCTCTAAAATATTGTAAGTATTTCCAACTCCAGTATTTAAACTCATAACAATTTTTTCCCTATATGGGTCAATTGGAGGATTTGTAACTTGAGCAAATTTTTGTCTAAAATAATCTGTAAAATTTCTTTGAGATGTTGAAAAACAAGCCAAGGGTGTATCATCACCCATTGAGCCAGTTGGTTCTTTACCATCAAGTGACATAGGGATTATCATCTGATCAATAGTTTCATACGTAATATTTGCATATTTTTGTCTTTTTGAAATATCCTCAAATTTATAATCATCAAGCTTAACGAATGTTTGATCTACAAATTCTAAAAGATATTTAACATTACTTGCAAGCCATTTTTCATAGTTTTGAGTCGATTTTAGATAATTATTAATGTCAGTGTTTTTTAAGATTTTTCCATGTTTTAAATCCATAGCAATCATCTCGCCACTTTGTAATCTCCCTCTATCAATTATCTCACTATCATCAATCAAGACTGTTCCATATTCACTTGTGATAAATAATCTTTCATCTTTTGTTATGAAATATTTTGATGGTCTTAAACCATTTCTATCAATCAAACACCCAATATATCGTCCATCTGTAAGTGATACAGCAGCAGGTCCATCCCAAGCTTCAAACCTAATAGCACTATACTCATAATAAGCTCTAAGTTCACTATCCATATATGGTGAATTTTGCCAAGGAGCTGGAACCATAGCTCTTGCAGCTTTAAAGAAATCCATACCATTAACAATCAAAAATTCAAACATATTATCTAAACTTGTACTGTCACTCCCAACACTTTGTAAGATTGGGAAAATTCTTGCCAACTCTTCATCTGTAAATATTTTAGATTTGATAGCTTCAGTTTTAACCTCAACATTAAATCTATTTGCTTCAATTGAGTTAATCTCTCCGTTATGTGCAATTCCCCTAAAAGGTTGAGCGAGTCTCCATTTTGGTAAAGTATTTGTTGAAAATCTTTGGTGGAAAAGTGCAAATGAAATAGCAAAATCTTCATCATTCAAATCTAGATAAAACTGCTTAATAGTTGTAGGCATTACAAGCCCTTTATATGCTATTAGTTTAGTTGAAAAAGTTGGAATATAAAAATCTTCATCATCCTTTAGATGATGTTCAGCCTCTTTTCGAGCAAGATACATCATTGCATCAAATCTTTTTGAAGAGACAATACTGCTTGGAACAACAAAGATTTGAAGCATTTTAGGTAAAATCGATAGAGCTTGTTTACCTAATGCACTTATATCAATTGGAACTTCTCTATTTAAAATAACCTTTAAATCATTTTTTTCACAATAACTTCTAAAAATATCAAATTGTGTATCATTTTTTGCAAATACAAATGCAACACCATATTGATTAGGAAGATCAACACCATTTTGTAATGCAATTTTTCGCATGAATTTATCAGGCATAGAGAGTAGCAACCCACTACCATCACCACTTTTCCCATCAGCAGCAACTGCTCCTCTATGCATCATCCGTTCAAGTGAAGTTATAGCGTCTTCAAGGTTTTGGTGTGTAGCTTTATTTTTTAGATGAGCCACCAAACCAAATCCACAGTTATCTTTAAAAGAAGTTAATTTATCTAAATTACAACCCATTTGTGTACCTTTTTATCGTAAAATTTTCCATTACATAATATTTATTATAGACGCGGAATTTACCTAAAAATCAATTAAATATTAATTAAAAAATATGAAAAGATAAGAAGTTTAGCTGAATCGTAGATAACTATTGGGCGATAATTTTTAGTTCAAAATAGCCAATTTTTTATTATAAAAGAAAGTACCAAAAGGTATAAGGGAAGCAATAAAGCCCACAAAAGTAAGCTTAAAACTACCCAATGAAGTTGTATGAAAATTATACAATGAAAACAAAAACCACACAAAAAGTCCCCCATGAATCATACCAACAATTTTTGTAGCAATCTCAATCCCCATCATATATTTCATAGGCATCGCAATAAAAACTAAAATAATGAAGGACCAACCCTCAATATTGCCAACTTTCATCAAAACTTCTTTTGGGTTATTTTCTAAATTAGAATTTTCCATATTATAATCCTCTTAGTGTCACACCAAGGTAGATAGCAATAACACCGAGCATAATATTTAAAGGTATCATCCAAATTGAAAGTGGAGCAAGTGTATCTTTTGCACCTTTTAAATCTCCACTTAAAAATAATTTTTGTGCTTTATTTCTTTTTAGATAAATTAAGATAAAAATTACACTCATTACACTCCAAATTGCCTCTTTAATATGGACAATAGGAGCTAGCGGTGTACCTTTAAAACCAAATCCAAGTGACATTAAAACAGCGGTTACAAGTAAAATAATAATCGCTGGAATTACAAGGTTAAAAAATCTTTTAAGCAAGTCCAACACTCTAGCTAATTTTATTGCTGGCTCATCAATTTTAGCAACTGAATAGTGAACTGCAAATCTAATTGCAATCATTCCACCAACCCAAATTACAGCAGAGATTATGTGTAAAAACACAATCAATCCCCCATATATTCCAAAAAATTCTTCCATATCAAACCTTTCTTATAATTTTATAACTGATAAATCTCTTTTTCTAAATGCTAAAGCGATTATTACAAAAACCATAGTAGTTACAATATATACCCATGTTGGGATTGGAACAGGATCACCTGTTGCATAAGAGTGCATTCCACTTAAATAAAAATTTACCCCAAAATATGTCATCAAAATAGTACTAAATGCTAAAGTAGATGTAACCGCCAAAACATAAGGACGATTTAGTTTTGGGATAAGTCTTAAATGTAAAACTATTGCATAAACAATAATCGCAACATAAGCCCAAGTTTCCTTAGGGTCCCAGCCCCAATATCTACCCCATGACTCATTTGCCCAAACTCCACCTAAAAAGTTCCCAACAATTAATGCTGAAAGCCCAATAATTAAAGATGCTTCATTTATCGCTGTTATATGTTTTATTGTTTTATCAATATGCGGTTTCGTATCGCTTCTAAAAATAAATAACACCAATGCCATAAGTCCAAGCATTCCACCAAGTGCTAAGAAACCGTATGAACCTGTAATAATCGATACATGGATAGTTAACCAGTAAGATTTAAGTACAGGCACAAGGTTTGTGATTTGTGGATCTATTCCACTTAGGTGCGCAGTGAACATAAATACAGCAGTCATAATAACAGCAGCACTTAAAGCCATTAGTGATTTTCTAAAGAAAATCAGCCCAGCAAACATAATACTCCAAGCAATATAAATAAGTGACTCATAAGTATTACTCCAAGGTGCGTGTCCACTTAAATACCATCTAAATCCCATACCAGCTGTTTGGATAATAAAGAAAACCAAAAGTATACCAAATACAATATTATTCATCATTTTTGATTGTAAACTCTCTTTAAATACCGTTGCAAATGCAATGACCAAAAGGATTAAACCTAAAATCAAATATGCCAAAGTTAATCTTGGAAAAATATCTAATTGATTAAATAACAGTTCTGTTGTAATTTTTGTCTCGTCAGGATAAACTTCTGCTCCGAACTTTTGTTGATACATTGTTACTAATTTTAAAGCTTTTGATGCATTTGTATAGTTACCCTCACCAACAGAATTTATAAAGTTTGAAGTTATCATATTTACTATATCTCTATCTTGTCCTTCAAGTGTTTTGATAGCTTGAATTGGACTAATCCAAAGATTATTTTGATCATTTAATTTTGGATATATTTTAAACATATCACTCCAAAATATCATATAAACGATATTTAATCTCTCATCAACTCTTAAGGCATCTTTTTCAAAAGTTCCCCTTTGGTTTGGATCAATCTTATTTATATCTTCAAGAATTTGAGCCATTTTATAACCCTCTGGGGTAAAAACTTCACTAAATGATACAAATTTTCTATCTTCAGAAACTCCTAAAAATTTCTTTAATTTTGGCGTATCAACTTTTATAATTTTTATATCTTTCCAAACATCAGGATTTGTAAGCATTCCTAAAACTACTTGATTTGAATTCATACCTAAAAACTCATTTTGTCGTGTAAGTTTGTGTAAAATATCCCTTGAAAGGGTATCTATTGGCTTCATTCTCCCCATCTCTGCTTGAACAATTATTTTTGAAAACTCTTCAGCTAAAGGTTTGCTTTGCTCTTTAAAATCTTCAAGATATTTCACTGTGTCTTTTAGGTTTTCTTGAGGAACTTCAACAGCTTTAAGTTCACTCATTGTTCCAAAAATTGTTAACGCAATCAACATAACAACTGTTTGATTCCCTTTACTTATAAATCTTGTTAGTTTTGCAAACCTTGAGTCTTTATCAAAAAAATTCATCACCAAACCAATCAAAAGCATAAGATAACCGGCATAAGTTGGCCAATGCCCAATATCATGGTTTACGGATAACACAGTTCCTAGCTCATCTTGATCATACGAGCTTTGGAAAAATTTAAATCCATCGTAATACAAAATATTATTCATATATATATGAAATGGAAATTGCTCTTTATTTACAGTATCAATCAATTCAACTTTACTTGAATAAGATGATGGAGCCATACTTCCAGAATATCTTTCAAGTTCAAAATCATTTAATTTCAAATAAAAAGGTAAAGTCATAGGTTTTGAACCATACTCCAAAGATACTTTTGTCCCATCTTTAAATGTAATATCTTTTACAACTCCAGTTCTCATACCTCTTTGACCAACTACTCTCTCTTTTACTGCTTCCCCTTTATAAGATGCTTCAAGTGTTAAAAGTCCCATTTTAGCTGTACCATTTTTAGCCAAAGTGTACTCAACAAAGTTTACAACAACATCACCATTTTTTGTAGGTACACTATATGAAAAAGGGGCATTGCCAAATGCAGCTAACTCTTTTTCGTGATAATAAGTTTGTGTAGTATTATTTTCATAAGTTGTAATATGGATATATGGTTCAAGTGAAATCATCTGATTTGTTGTTTCACCCTCTCTAATATTCATAATCCCCTCATACCCATAATATCTAGTCATACCAGCACCAATAAGCATTACAACAAATGATGAGTGAAAAATAAATTTTGCTTTACTTTTAAACATATTCACTTTTGCCATTATACCAATTAGATTGAACACGGTAAGTGTTAAGATTAATTCATACCAAAAATGGTTATAAACAAGAATTCTTGAAGTTGAACTGCCAAAATCATTTTCGATAAAAGTAGCAACACCAGCTCCAATAGCCAAAATAGATAACAAAACTATTGTCATCTTAGGTGAAAAAAATATTTTTGAGAACATAGATACCTTCTTTCTTTAAGTAGTCGCGGATTATAACTAATTTAAGTTTTTGTTTGTTTTACAAATAAATGTCTAGTAACAAAAGGTAAGTTTTGATTAATTAACTATCTTTGTTTAGATTTTTAAAGATATACAATATATTTGTATAATAAATATACAAAGAAGGTATTCAATTCTTTTACACTTTTTGACATAATTTCCTTAATTGATTGACCGATTAAAAGTTTGGTTAAGAGATAACTTATAAAAAAAGGAAAGAAAATGAAAACAAAAACTTGGCTTTTAACACTTCTCCCTGCAATGGCATTTGCTGAGGATGTAGCAAAGATTGATACAGGAAATACTTCTTGGATGATGATTTCAACAGCACTAGTGCTTCTTATGACACCTGCTGGACTTGCACTATTTTATGGTGGTATGACTAGAAGTAAAAATTTACTTAATACTTATGCTATGGTATTTAGTGCATTTATTGTTGCATTTGTAGCTTGGATTGTAGCTGGTTACTCGGTGGCTTTTGGAAATGGTGGAGCTATGCAAAGCTTTATGGGAGGATTTGACAATATGTTCTTAAACGGAATTGCATGGACAGATCTTATGCCTCAATCATATCCAACCTATGTCTTTGTAGTGTTTCAAGGTACTTTTGCTGCGATTACTGTTGCAATAGCAAGTGGTTCAGTTATTGAGAGAATGAAGTTTTCAACTTGGTTGATTTTTGTTGCTCTTTGGACAGTTGTTGTTTATGCGCCTATTGCACATATGGTTTGGGGTGGAGCTGGAGCTTACTTATTTGATGCTGGTGCATTAGATTTTGCTGGTGGTACAGTTGTACATATGAACGGTGGTTTGGCTGGACTTGTACTTGCAATATTAATAGGTAAAAGAAAAGACTTCCAAAAAGTTGCTATGAAACCTATGAGTATTATGTTGACAGCTTTAGGAGCATCATTGCTATGGTTTGGTTGGTTCGGATTTAACGGTGGATCAGCATTTGGTGCAACTGAAATTGCTGGACTTGCATACCTTACAACTGCTTTAGCTCCATCTGTTGCTGCTATCACTTGGATGGTTCTTGAATATATCATATACAAAAAAGTAACTTTACTTGGAGCTGTTTCTGGTGTTGTTGCTGGACTTGTTGCTATTACACCTGCTGCTGGATTTGTTGATGTTAGCGGAGCATTTGCAATAGGATTTATCGGTTCATTAATAGCATTCTTTGGTGTAGTTACTTTAAAGAAAAAATTAGGATATGACGATTCACTTGATGCATTTGGTGTTCACTTTTTAGCTGGACTTTGGGGTGCATTAGCTACTGCTATATTTGCTGTAAACGATAAAGCTTTACTTTGGGATGGACCACTAAAAGCAACTGGAGACAGAATGGGACAATTTATGGTTCAATTAGAGTCTGTTGTGGTTGTTGGATTAGTTACATTAATTGGAACAATAGTTGTTTACTATATTGCTTCAGTATTAACAGGTGGTGGAAGAGTTGATGAAGAGACTGAAGCTCTTGGACTTGATGAAGCAACTCATGGTGAAAAATCACTTAACATATAAAAAGGTACAAACGACAATAACGTTTGTTTGAGGATTTGATTCTTTAGGTGGAATTTTCCACCTCTCTTCATAGCGTAGTCTTGTGGCAAACGAAGTGAAGTCAAAAAGAAGAGATTAAACACAAGGTTCCATTAAACAATGGAACATTTTTTAAGGATATAAAATGAAAAAAATCGAAGCAATTATCAAACCATTTAAACTTGAAGATGTTAAAGAAGCCTTAAGTGAGGCTGGTGTGACAGGTATGACAGTAACTGATGTAAAAGGCTATGGAAGACAACAAGGACATAGTGAACTTTATAGAGGCGCTGAATACATAGTTGATTTTTTAGCTAAAACAAAAATTGAACTAATTGTAAATGATGAAGATGTTGAGAAATGTGTAAATCTTATTAAAGATAGTGCAAAAACTGGAAAAATAGGAGATGGTAAAATCTTTATAATCCCTGTTGATGAAGTAGTTAGAATAAGAACTGGTGAAACAGGAAATGAAGCAGTCTAAACAATACTAGATTAAAAAATAAAATACTTTAAAAAGTGGCCAAAAGCCACTTTTTTTATTTCAAATCAGAAATGTTTCATAATTTTTAATCATTATTAAATAGTTTTTCATATACTCTTGACCTACAAATTAGAAAAAGAGGCACGATGAAAAAAAGAGACTTATATATCATCATCTACTCCCTAACTATTACAGTATCGATAATATATGCGATACAACCGATTCAGCCTTTACTAGCAAATGAATTTAAAATATCTATCACACAAGCATCACAATTTACAGGTATTGTTATGCTTTTTCTTGCAATTTCACCAATTATTTATGGTTACGTACTAGAAAAAATAAGTGTCAAAAAAATGTTACTTGGATCACTTTTGATATTATTTGTAGCAAATTCTTTTTTGGGTTTTAGTTCAACTTATGAATCTTTTTTATTTTTTAGAACGGTAGAGGCTTTAGTTTTGCCTGCTATTTTAACATCACTTATGAGTATACTGGCAAATCTTGATAAAAAAAATATTAAACTGAATATGTCAATTTATGTTGCTTCAACCGTATTTGGTGGACTTTTTGGAAGAATTTTTTCTGGGTATATTGCTACTAGCTTGTCTTATCATTTTGTGTTTTATCTTTTATCGTTTGGTGTTTTACTTTGCATATATTTTATCTACACTCTCTCTTATGAAGAGGAGCCAAAAATAATCAAACCAAAACTTGCCGATATTGTAAACATACTAAAAGATAAAAGATTTTTCCTTATCTATTTTATGATGTTTACGCTCTATTTTGTTTTTGGTGGTGTTTTAAATATTCTACCATTTCATGTAGTTGATATTATGCCAAAGGTAACAGAATTTGAGATCTCACTACTTTATTTTGGATATGCAATGGGGTTAATAGTTGCTCTAAATGCGACCAGAACCATTAAATTATTTAGAGGTGAACTTAACACAATAGTTGTTGGCTTAATACTATTTTTAACTGTAACGATATTTTTAGTTTTTGAAAATATTATTTTCATATTTTTTCTAATTTGTTTATTTTGTTTGAGCATGTTTATGGTTCATACAGTAAGCACTGGGATTATAAATACACTAAAAGAATCACAAAAATCCTTAACTTCAGGAATTTATCTTGCATTTTATTACACAGGTGGCACACTTGGTTCAGTTATTCCAGCTATCATTTATGAAAAATTTGGATGGGAAATTTTAATGTATATCTTTGGAGGTATATTATCTTCTGTTTTGATGTTAGTTATTTTCAATCGAAAACTATTTTAAAGGATATAAAAATATATCATCAATGGAATATAAAATAGAGATAATAATGTTGATACAAATACCGCCATTGAGATTTTTTCAGGCTTTACATTAAGTAAGGTTGCTATTGTTACAGTGTTTCCCGCTAGTGGAACAATTGAGAAAATAAACATCAAAAAGTAATAATCTTTATTTAAAAAATTGATAAAGTTATAATCAAAATATATGAATACGCAAATAAGTAATGGCCAAATTATAAATTTTATAAAAAGTGCATATGAGATAAATTTTATATCAAATGAGTTGTTTGTTTTCATCATCTCCATACCCATTCCAACAAGCATCATCCCTAAAATAGCATAAGCTCCTTTTAAATAAAGCGCATAATCATTAAACATATCTGGCAATTTTGCCCCAAATAAATTTAATACCAAACCAAAAATAAAAGCATATAAAACTGGAAGCTTTAAAACTTTCAATAAACTATCTTTTGGGGAAAAATTTCCATTAGTTGTGATATAAAAACCAACTGTATTTTGATACAAAAGTGAAGCTAAAACAGTAAAAATAAAAACATCCACAATGCGAGGTTCTAAAAATAATATCGCCAAAGGAATCCCGATATTTCCAGTATTTCCTGTTGCTGTACTAAATGCTAAAAGATTTGCCGTGTTATCTTTGTAAACTCTTTTAAAATAATACAACGAACTAAACGCAACAATGGTACTAAGGAGAAAAAAGAAAATTGGCAAAAATACAACTGATGGATCAAGTTTAACACTCAGTGTTGCATTAAAAATAATCAAAGGTGCCAAAATATAAAATAAAATCTTGGCGATCGTTTCTTTGTTGCAAGCCAATAGAGCAGTTGAGATAAATCCTAAAATAACACTAATATACAAAGGGATAATTTTCCCAAGTAGCGTTAAAAAGATACTCATCTAAAGCCTTATTTTTAAATTGGTAAATTGAATTTTTGCAGAGTAAATTCACCCTCATCATTATAAAAAACATAATACAAAAAATCTTTTTTAATAGATGTACCAATTAGATATTTTAGTGCTAAATTTGCTTGAATTGAAGCTATATTCATAACTATTGGACAAGCTATTCCATTTGGAACCCTCTCTTTAACATTAAAAACACTCCCAAAGGTTGCTTTGTCAAAGAAACAAATTTGACCATGAAACTCCTCTACGCTTCCATAAATCCAAGGAATATTTTTATCTTTTGCGAAGCTATCAATTGTAGCCCTTACTGGTAAATTATCTGTTGCATCGAGTATTAAATCAGGAACAATATCAAGTTTCATAAAATCTTCAAAACTCCCATCAATTGAATTAACTTCAACAAAAGGTGAGCGAGAAACTACAAGCTCTTTTAAAACTTCACATTTCTTTTTCCCCTCATCGCTAACTTTAAAACCAATTTGACGGTGGATATTGTGAATTCCAACCTCATCAAAATCAACTAAAGTAATTTTCCCTATTCCACTACTTCCAAGTGCAATAGCTAAACTACAACCAAGTCCGCCACACCCAATAATTACGATATGTTTAGTTTGCAATGATTGTTGAATTTCCAATCCCCAAAGTTTAATTTGTCTAGCAAAATATCTCTCCATCTCATTTTCCATAAAAAACCTTTTAACAATTCTCTTTATTTAATATCTCTTCATACTCAAATTTTGCATTATCGAGTAATTTTTGAGCCATCTCTATCTCCGCCATCCCTTTTTTATACGCTTCAACACTACCACTTAGGGTAATTTCTGGGTCAATTAGTTTATCGAGATACTTTTTTGCTTCAACTATTTTGTCTTCAAAATTGATATTTTCTAATTCATTTGTATTGTCTAAATCTTCTACTTTTTTCTTTGCCATTTTATTATTTTCCTTTTGGTTTACTTCGTTTATTTTAGCCATTTTTTACTGCAATCTTGAGAAAACCAAAATAGTTAAAAATTAATTTTTTCTTCTGTATCGAAATCAATTTTGTTAATTTCATTAGACTAAATAATAATTAAGATAACTTTCACTTCTAAAATTAAAGGGGCTCAGATGAACAAAATATTTGCAAAGAATGTAAAAAAGTTGCTTTTTGGACTATTAATAACTTCAAATATACTATTTGCGGACTTACTAAAAGTTGGTGATACAATCTTGGACACTTCGTACAAAAATCAATTTGATCAAACAATATCTATCTCAAAAGATACAAAAGAGTTGATTTTGGTTTTTTCTAAAGATGATGGAGAGAGGGTAAAAAACTTTCTCATTTCAAATCCAAATTATCTTCAAGGAAATAAAAGTATCTATTTTGCAGATATCAGTGGAGCGCCATCTTTAGTTACAAGTATGTTTATGAAGCCAAAATTTAAAAAATATCCATTTTCTATGGTTTTGATTGATGATGAGAAAGTAACTTCTAAATTTCCAAAAATGGAAAATAAAATCACAATTATAAGTGTAGAAAATCTAAAAATTAAAAAAATAGATTTTAAAACAAATTTATAAAAAATTTTAGAGGCATAGCCTCTAAAAATGTTTAGTTCATTATCTCTTCAACAGTGATATAATCTCCTACTCTTCCTGTCATTTTTTCTGAATCAGTATTTACAGGTAAAGTTCTTTTTCCTGGTCTCCAACCTGCTGGACAAACTTCCCCAGTTGCTGTTGCGTGTTGCCAAGCTCTTACTTGTCTTAAAAACTCGTGAACATTTCTACCAACCATCGGAGCTTGAACCTCTTGAGCCACCACTGTTCCCTCTGGATTTATTAAAAATCTCCCTCTTAAAGCAACACCTTGCTCCTCAATCATTACACCAAAATCTCTACTAACTTTTCCAGTAGGATCTGCTCCAAGTGTAAGTTTTAAACCTTCTAATAATGGCTCTGTTTCAACAAATCTTTTGTGTGAAAATTTTGTATCAGTTGAAACAGCAACTATCTCAACGCCAAGTTCAGTAAACTCATCATACTTAGCATTCATCGCTGCAATTTCTGTTGGACAAACAAATGTAAAATCAGCTGGATAAAAACAAACTACAAGCCATTTACCCTCATAATTTTCACTTGCAACTGTTGTGTAATGCCCTGTTTTTGAATCATACGCATCCATACTAAATTTTGGTGCTTTTCTTAATACTAAACTTGAACTCATTTTATTTTCCCCTTTTGATATTGTCATCTCTTCATTTTGTGTTGAAACATTTTCTGCTTCGTCAATTGGTTTTGCTGTATCGCATGCCATTTTGTACTCCTTTTTTAAAGTGAGAGAAGTATAACTAAAGGATAAAAATTATTATTTAGTAGAATATATTATAAGATATGGTTAATATTTTTATAAGCTGAAAGAATTTGTAAGCAATAAATCATTGCTTACAAAATTTTATTAGACTAAAGGATATCAAACCTATCAGCATCCATCACTTTATTCCAAGCTAGAATAAAATCGTTTATAAATTTCTCTTTGGAGTCATCTTGTGCATAAAACTCTGCCATTGCACGCAGTTGCGAGTTTGAACCAAATAGTAAATCTATCCTTGAAGCAGTATATTTCTCTTTACCACTTTTTCTCTCTTTTCCTATAAACTCCATCTCATCTTCATCTTTTGCCTCCCAAACAGTATTGATATCTAAGAGATTGACAAAAAAATCATTAGTTAGCACTCCAACTTTATCAGTAAATATCCCTTTTGAAGAGTCATCATAATTTGCTCCAAGTACTCTCATCCCTCCAATGAGTACAGTCATCTCTGGTGCGTTTAATCCTAAGAGTTGTGCTTTATCAACCAAAAGTTCCTCACTACTTACAGCATATTTTTTGAATTGATAGTTTCTAAATCCATCAGCAATTGGCTCAAGATGTTCAAACGATGGAGCAAAAGTTTGCTCTTGTGAAGCATCCGTTCTTCCGATACTAAATGGTACAATTACTTCAAATCCAGCGTTTAAAGAGGCTTTTTCAATAGCTGCAGCTCCACCTAAAACTATTAAATCAGCAAGAGATACTTTTTTAGCTCCACTTCTATCAAACTCCTCTTTTATAATTTCAAGTTTTGCTATAACTCCATCGCATCCTTTATTTACTTCCCAATTTTTTTGTGGTTCAAGTCGTATTCTAGCTCCATTTGCTCCACCTCTTTTATCAGGATCTCTATAAGTTGAAGCACTTGCCCATGCTGTTTTTGCCAAACTTGAAACACTAAGTCCTGAGCTTAAAATCTTCTCTTTGAGACTTTTTACATCATTTTCATCAATCACGCGATACTCAGCTTTTGGGACAACATCTTGCCAAATCAAATCTTCCTGTGGTACCTCTGGTCCAAGATATCTACTTTTTGGTCCAAGGTCTCTATGAGTTAGTTTAAACCAAGCTCTTGCAAAGGCATCCGCAAACTCCTCTGGATTCTCATGAAATCTTTTTGAAATTGGTCCATAAATTGGATCCATTCGAAGAGCCAAATCTGAAGTAGTCATAATCGTTTTTATTTTTTTATTTTTATTATGTGCTGCTGGGGCAAGATGCTCCTCTTTTGGATTCACAGGTGTCCACTGCCAAGCACCCGCAGGAGATTTCTCAAGGTTCCAATCATATCCAAACAATATATCAAAGTATTCATTATCCCATCTTGTTGGGTTTGCTGTCCATGAACCTTCAATTCCACTAGTAATTGTATCATCACCTTTACCACTTAAAAATTTACTAAGCCACCCAAGACCTTGAGCTATTAAGCCTTCAGCTTCAGGCTCAGCTCCTACATTTGAAGCACCTCCGGCTCCATGACATTTCCCAAAAGTGTGACCTCCTGCTATCAGTGCAACTGTTTCTTTGTCACCCATCGCCATCCTTGAAAAAGTCTCTCGTATATCTTTTGCCGATTCTAGAACATTTGGCTCTCCATTTGGACCTTCAGGATTGACATAAATTAGCCCCATTTGTACTGCTGCTAGTGGATTTTCAAGTCCATCACGATTTTCTTTTTTTTCATATCGATTATCGCCTAGCCATCTATCTTCACTTCCCCAGTAAATATCCTCTTCTGATTCCCAAACATCAACTCTTCCACCTGCAAAACCAAAAGGTTTGAGTCCCATATCCTCTAAAGCAACCGTTCCAGCTAGTATCATTAAATCTGCCCAAGAGATTTTGTTGCCATATTTTAATTTTATTGGTTGGAGCAGTCTCCTTGCTTTATCAAGATTCCCATTATCTGGCCAACTATTAAGGGGTGCTAGTCTTTGACTTCCAGTTCCAGCTCCTCCTCGTCCGTCACCAGTTCTATAAGTTCCAGCACTATGCCATGCCATTCTGATAAACAATGGTCCATAATGCCCATAATCAGCAGGCCACCACTCTTGAGAGTCGGTCATCAAGGTTTTTAAATCTTGTTTTAAAGCTTCATAGTCTAGCTTTGCGAACTCTTTTTTATAATCAAACCCTTCTCCTAAAGGATTTACCTTGTTTGAATGTTGTGAAAGAATTTTGAGATTGAGCTGATTTGGCCACCAATCTTTATTGTAAGTTCCTTTGTTTGAAGCAGTTAGATTTGCAACTGGCTTATCACTTCCTAGACCTGTAATTGGACATTTTCCCATTAGATACTCCTTTTTATGTATTGTAAAAATTGTATATAAAGGATAATTTTTTTCTTTTAGTAAAATATTTTATTAAAAATATTTTATATTATTATAAGAGTATGGTATGGTATGCAAATAGCAATATTTTACCGCCAAACAAACATAACAAAAGAAAACAATCAATGAATAAAATCAACTAGGAATAATCAAAATTTAGTGGGAATAGTTGATTGTATCTTATTGAAAAACTATTTTTGAACTTTGTTATTAAAATAAATATCCTGTTTGTCAACCTATTAAAGTTAGCGATACAATTTGAATTAATTCATGTAAAAATCTAGACTACAAATCTGTCTCAATTTTGAAAGATATAAAATAAATACCATAGACAAAAACGCTTTATTTTATCTCTTCTAGAACTTTTTTAATCATAAAATCAAATTTATTGAGCTCAACCAAAAAAGCATCGTGTCCGTAATTACTTTCAATCAAGGTGTAATCAACCAAATCCCCTTGCCCATTTTCAATCATTATTTGATATATCTCTTCAGTTTCTTCAGGTTTAAAAAGTAAATCCCCACTAAAAGCATAAAGATGGAGTTTTGTTTTTATCTTTGATAGACTCTCAGCCAAAGTATCACTACCCCTTGCTGCATTAAAAATATTCATTGTTTTTACAATATATAAATAGCTAAGCGGATCGAAATATTTAGGGAAACTATACCCGTTATATTCAAGATATCTTTCAACTTCAAATCTACCAAACAACTCATAAAGTCCATCAGTTTCAACATATCTTCTTCCAAATTTCATATCCATACTATCATTTGAAAGATATGAGATATGTCCAGCCATTCTCCCAAGCGCTAACCCTTTTAGTCCATTTGATTTTATATCTTCACTATCATAGTTTCCATCTTTAAAATCTGGATCATTCCTTATTGCTTCGATTGTTATTTTATTATATGCAATCGCCCAAGGTCTTGTGTACGCAGTAGAAGCTAACATAAAAATATGCTTTGCAAACAGTGGGTACTCAACAGCATAACAAAGTGCTTGCATACCACCCATACTTCCACCAATTACAGCGTGCAACTCTGAAATCTCTAATGATTTTAAAACTCTCATTTGAGCTTTTACAATATCACTAATTGTTAAAACTGGAAATTTTAACCTATATGGTTTACTGGTAGCTGGATTTATACTCATTGGGCTAGTTGAACCAAAGCATGAACCAATATTATTCATACAAATCACAAAAAACTTATGTGTATCAACAGCCTTACCATCTCCAATAAAACCGTCCCACCAACCAGCTTTTCGATCCCCATCATAAATTCCAGCTACATGATGGCTTCCACTTAAAGCATGAGTGATTAAAACTGCATTGTTTTTCTCTTGATTTAAAGTCCCATAGGTTTCATAAATAACCTCAAAAGGTTTTAAAACTCGTCCACTCTCAAGATAAAGTGGTTCATCAAAAAATACTTTTTTTGTTTCAAGAATCATATAATTTTGATTAACCTATCGCTTTTTCTAAATCTGCTATCAAGTCACTTACATCTTCAATACCAACACTAAGTCGCACTAAACTATCGCTAATTCCAGCTTTTAAAAGCTCCTCTTTACTCATTTGGGAATGTGTTGTTGATGCTGGATGAACTATTAAAGATTTACTATCCCCAATATTTACAACCACTTTGAATATTGAAGTTCCATCAGCTACTTTAAGCGCTGCTTCATAGTCTTCTAATTCAAAACTAAGAAGTCCACTAGCTCCACCATTGAGGTACTTTGTAGCTCTTAGATAATTTTTATCACTTTTTAAAAGTGGATAATTTACTTTTTTAACTTTTTTATTATTTTCTAAAAATTCTGCTATTTGGATAGCATTTTTACTATGCTCTTTAATTCGTAAAGCCAATGTTTCAAGTCCTTGAATTAAAAGCCAACTATTAAATGGACTAGGCGCTGCACCTAAATCCCTTAAAACACAAAGCAACAATCTCATAGTAAATGCAGGAAATGGTAAGCTAGCATAAACAAGTCCATGGTAACTCTCATCTGGCTCATTAAAATGATTGTATCTAGGATTATTTTTGATTTTGTCATCACAGCTTCCACCCTCAACAATTATCCCGCCAAGTGCTAACCCTTGTCCACCTGTATATTTTGAAGTGCTATGGACAACAACATCACAACCCAAAACAATAGGTTTACAAAGATATGGAGTTGCCACTGTATTATCTACAATTGTTATAATATTGTGTTTATTTGCAATTGCTACAATCCCATCAAAATCAGCAACAGCTAAAGATGGGTTTGATAAAGATTCAAAAATAATAGCTTTTGTTTTACTATCAATTAAACCTTCAAGTGATGAAGCATCGGTAACATCAAAATTTCTAGTTTCAATACCTAATCTTTTGATTGTATGGGAAGTTAAAGTTGAAGTACCACCATAAACAGCATTTGCAACTAAAATATTATCTCCGCTTTCGCAAAGATTTACGATAGTTGAAAAAATCGCACTCATTCCACTTGCGGTTGCTATTGCACTTACTCCACCCTCTAATTCGCTAAATCTTCTCTCAAATATAGCCGTCGTAGGGTTCATAAGTCTTGTGTAGATATTTCCTAGCTCTTGTAAACTAAAAAGATTTGAAGCATGAAGGCTATCTCTAAACTCATAAGCGGTACTCATATAAATTGGAACCGCCATCGTTTTTTGAGTATCTTTTTCATATCCGAAGTGTATTGCGTTTGTTTGATCTTTCATTTGTAGCCTCCATTTAAAATAGTCGCGATTATATCTAAGAAGTTTTTAATACAGTATGAAAATACAGGAATGAGTAATGTTTACCTACTATTACTTTTAGCTCTTAGTGCCAAAACCACTTTTCGTACCAATATCAATTGTTTTGTTTTTATTTTTGGCAAATCCTCAATATCAAAAAAATTCACTTGATAATTTTCAGCACAAATATATTTTTTTTTCAACATATCAGCATCAAAAAAACTATCCAAATTTTTAACAGTTGCACCATCAACCATAAAAATTCCAACATCTTTATTTTTGTTTTTTTGGTAAAAAAAATCTTCTAAATTTTTACCGTCAACTTTTATCCCTGATTCCTCATAAAACTCTCTAACAGCAGCTTTTCTAGGTGTTTCACTTCCCCTTTTTGTACCTTTTAAAAATCCCCATTTATTTTGGTTATCGATAGATTGACACAACAATATTTTATAACTATTTTTGTTTTTAACATACAAACAAATTCCATAAGCTTTCTCTAACGACATACGCTACCACCCCAACATTAAAAATAAAGAAGATATAAGATAATTAAACATAAAAACACAAACAGCAGCATAAACAACAGCTTTAGTGGTCGCCATACCAACCCCTTTTGCTCCACCAGATGTGATATAACCAACATAAGTTCCAATTGTAGCAATAAGATACCCAAAAATAAATGCTTTTATAATTCCACTATAAATATCAGTTAAAATAAGATGTTGCAAAATAACATTTTGGTAAGTTATCGGATTTATCCCAAGCACATAATTTGCAATCAAAAATGCACTTAAATTTCCAACAAAGTCAAATACAATCACCAAAAGTGGCAATGAAATAATACTTGCCATTATTTTAGGGACGATTAATAGCTCTTTTGAATCAACACCAAGTGTTTCAATAGCATCTATTTGCTCAGTTACCCTCATGGTTCCAATCTCTGCTGCCATCGATGAAACTGCGCGACTAATAACCATTAAACTTCCAAAAACAGGACCTAACTCTTTTGTGATAGATAAAAATATTGTATATCCCATAAAACTCTCAATTCCAAATTGATGAAATCCAGAATAAAGCTGAATAGCAGAAACCATCCCTGTAAAAAATGATGTTAAAACTATAACACCAATAGTTCCAACACCGATAATATAAATCTCCCTTATTACAACACTCCATCTAACTCTTATAAAAAAAAGTGGTATAAGTTGCCATTGGAAGATAATAAATTTTCCAAACTCAGCAAGCACCCCAAAAAATGAGAAAATAAATGCGCCCAAACGAAAAAACATTATGAAATCCTTTTTTGATACATAACAACACTATATAAAAATAGTAAAGATAATGGGAGAATAATAGCAACTTGCGGGGTAAGAAGTGTTGCTGTCGCTATTTTTTGCAAAAAGAAAAATAATCCCCAAATTCCAAGCGAAAACAAAATCGCACCCGATATAAACTTCCCAGTTTTAAAAAATCTACCACTAATACTACTATAAGCAAAAATCAAAACCACCAATGGAATAACCATAAAAGGGATAAAAAGTTTTCCATATAAAATAGCTGTTATCTTATCTGTATTTAACCCTTGTTTTTCAAATAAAGCTATCGTATAAAGTGCATCATCAATTGAATACTCTACCTTCTCTTGGTAAACATTGCTTATTATTTCTGGTTTAAATCCATCAAGTGTATAGAGTGATTTTTCATATCTTATGTTTAATTTAGAACTCCCCCACTCTAATTTTTTGGGCTTTGAGATTATAGTTGCATCGCCAACATACCATTTATTATCTTGATAATAAGCTATTTTAGCTAAAATTGTCTCAACCAATTCTCTATTTTCTAATCTAAAAATTTTGATATTTTCAGCTCTTTTCTCTAATGGATATAGTTTTTGAAAATAAACAAAATTATTATTGTACTTCAGAAGTATGTTTGATTTTTCGTTTACAAAAAATTTATTACTTAAGATTTTACTTTTTTGATCACTTGAGTATGCCAACTCTGTTGTTTGAAAAAACATCAAAATAATTGTAAGAAATACCCCAATCAAAACAATAGGAAATAAAACCATTTTTTTTGACACACCAAGTGCATAAAAACTTATTAGTGTATTTTCTTTGATTAAAAATGTAAGTGTAACAATCCACGCAAAAATAATTGAAAGAGGTAAGGTTATTGTTAGGATAAAAAAACCATTATAAAAAAGGTAAAGCAATTGAAGATTGGCTGAATGTGGCAATCTGCCTACATTTTGTAGATAATCAAACCCTATAAAAAATATCTCCAAAGATACTAAGATAATAAAAAAATACTTTAAATACTTACCTAAAAGGTATTTTGTTATTAGCTTCATACTATCCCTATTTTAATGTAAAAGTTGATTGAACTTTTGAAAATGGCTCTGTTTGTATTGCATTAATTGCTTTAATTGTATGAGTTATAATATCGCTCAATTTCTCCATTTCGGCTTTAGAAAAATCACTTAACACATAATCAGCAACCTCTTTATTTTGTGGTTTACCTATCCCTATCCTTACCCTTATATAGTCATTTCCAATATGTCCATCAATTGAACGAAGTCCGTTATGTCCACCATGACCGCCACCAACTTTAAACTTTACACTTCCAAATGGTAAATCCAAATCATCGTGAATTATGATAATTTCACTATTTTCTATCCCATAATAATCAGCAATGGCGAGTATTGATTCACCTGATAAATTCATAAAAGTTTGAGGCTTTGCAAGGATTTGGTGGAGATTTTGATTTAGCGTTTTTTGTGTGATTGATTTAAAATTTGAGTTGTTTATTGAAGTTGTGTTTAGATTTTTAGCTATCTCGTCGATAACTAAAAATCCAATATTGTGTCTAGTATTTTTGTATTTTTCCCCAGGATTACCTAGCCCTGCGATTAAAAACATAAAATTACTTAGCTTTAATCATTCCGATAACTGGAACTCTTGGGTCAAGGTTACAAGTAACACCCGCTGGTAATTTAATATCTCTAACTAAGAAGTTATCTCCAGTATCAAGATCATCAATTACAAAGTGGAAGTTTTCTGGTAAATTTTCAATTGTACAAGAAACTGCTACTCTTCTTCTGTGGTAAGCAAAAAGACCTTTATTTTTAAGACCTTTTGGTGTACCCTCAACAGTTACAGGAACTAAATAATTTGCGATTACACCTGGAACTGCAACTTGTAAATCAACATGCAATAAAGCACTTGTTACTGGGTGTTTTTGATATTCTTTAATAACTGCTTTAAAAGTGTTATCTCCAACTTTAACATCAAATGCAACAGTTGTTTTGTTTTTCATATATCTAACAAAATCATTTACTTTAAAAGCTGCATTGATATTTTCAACACCTTTTCCGTAAATGTTAGCTATTAGATAACCATCTCGTCTTAATTGTTTTACCGTTTGTTTTGCGATACTATCTCTAAGTATTCCTTCTAACATTTCTTTTCCTTATTTTAATCTCACCAAAAACATTGGCTTTTGGTTTTGGGCTGGGATTTTAGCCAAGATAGTTTTAAAATTTGCTTAGTGATTTTCCAAGATTTTTTGAGCATTTTTGAAAATTGGCTCATCTATAAAACCATACTTTTCATCAACAAATCCAGTGATTTTATTTGCCCTATTTTTATTAAAAACTTCAACAATATATTTTGCTTTTTTATACTCATTTTCATCTTTTGCAAAAATCTCGTTTGCAACCAAAACTTGTGCTGGACTTATACAAGAAGTTGCACAATATCCAATACTTTTACCTTTTAAAAGCCACAATCTAAAATCATCAAGATTTTGATAATCTTGGAATGTAAAAAAGATTGGTTTTAATCTTCCTATCTTACTATCAACTAAAAATTTACTAAGGATATAGTCAACCATAGGATTTTCAAAATTAATGAGATTTTGAGGCAAATCTAAAGATTCAAATAAATCAAGAATTCCTAAATATACCGTTGTAACTCTTCTGTCAAATCCAAAATTCACAAGATTTAAAAAAGCTTCTTTTGTTTCAATTGAAAGATGAACTTCAATATCCAAATCAACAATACTTAAAGCTAACCGCACATCATCTAATGATTCTATTTTTGGTATTCTAAACCCTTTTGGTTTCAGCTTATTTAGCGTTTTTATCTCATCTATTCCACCATTTTGGAGTGAATTTACCCTAATTACAACCTCTTTATTGGTATCTAAAAAACCATCAGGAAAATGATTTAAGATAAGTTCCAAAGCATACTGTTTATCAAATACCCCATCTTCAAGATTTATCATCACAACATCACAAAGAAGCTCATCTATTTTTTTTAAATGTTTCTCCTTATCACCTGCAACCATCAAATAAGATCTCATCTATTGTTGCTCTTTTACATGTGTAATGTAGTAGTAGATTGAATCTTGCTCATTTTTAGTAAGGAAATATTTTGGCATAGTATTTCCATAAATCATCTTTTCGCAAACTTGATGTTTTTGAAATTTTATCTTTTCCATTGCTAAATTATCTTGCTCAAGTTTTGCACTAAATTTTTCAAACGAAATTTTTGTAATATCTTTTGTCTCTATTTTGCAAGTATAAATAAACTCTTTTGTTTTATGTTTAAATGTTGAGATAATCATACCTTTGCCATTGGAGCCGTGACACTTTGCACAACTTATCCCTCTTGGATTATTGTAAAGCATTTTTCCATACTCAAATTTTGTGATAAATGACTCATTTATTTGTTGCTCAACCAAAGAGCTACTTATATCAGAAGCTGATAAATAAATTCCAAACATTGTAATTATTACTATTTTTAACATGCTGTATCATAGCAAATTAAGACTAAAAGAGATACAATCACTCCCATTTTACAAAGGTACAATTTTAAAAAAGCTAATTAAAAATTAGCCGATTTCAAAAAAGAAAATTAGGGGTAAATTAGTGATTACATTAAAAGAAGCACTAAGTCTAAGCAAAGATGAATTAACAAAAGTTTGTGAAGATTTAAGGGCAAAAATAAAACAAAACGCCAACCTTGGAGCTTATGTGGAGCAATTCACAAATGAAGAGCTAAAACTTTCAAAAGATGGCGGCATTCCAATAGCAATTAAAGCAAATATCAATGTTAAAGATTGGGAGATTACAAGTTGTAGCAACATACTAAAAAATTACATCTCACCATATAATGCAACTGTTATCAACAAACTTCATGAAGCTGGACTTTGTGGTTTTGGAAGAGCAAATATGGATGAATTTGCTATGGGAAGCTCAACTGAAAGTAGTTGTTATGGTAAAACACTAAACCCATGTGATAACACTAAAGTTCCTGGTGGGAGTAGCGGTGGAAGTGCGGCTGCTGTTGCTGCTGGTTTAGCTATTGCAGCTCTTGGAACAGACACTGGTGGAAGCATCAGACAACCTGCAGCATACTGTGGTTGTGTTGGTATGAAACCAACTTATGGACGAGTTAGTAGATATGGAATCACTGCTTATAGTAGTTCACTTGATCAATGTGGACCGATTACTGGGAATGTTGAAGATGCAGCTATCTTGTATGACATTATTAGTGGGCATGATAAGATGGATTCTACAAGTGCAAATATTGATTACACGCCAATAGCACCAAATTTAAATAATGATAGAAAATTAACTATCGCAGTTATTGATAACTACATTAGTGAAGCTAGTGAAGATATACAAAAAGCGTTCGAAGAGACAATTTCAAAACTGAAAGTTGCTGGTCACACAATAATACATAAAAATATGATGGATACAAAAAAACATATCTCTTCATACTACATCATAGCAACCGCTGAAGCGAGTGCAAATTTAAGTAGATACGATGGGATAAGATATGGAAATAGAGTTGAAGGTAAAAATTTAAAAGAAACATACCTAAATACAAAATCACAAGGTTTTGGTTATGAAGTACAAAAAAGAATTATGCTTGGAAGTTTTGTTCTTTCAAGTGGATATTACGATGCCTACTACATAAAAGCACAAAAAGTAAGACACCTAATCAAAGATGAATTTGATACTATTTTTAAAGAATGTGATTTGATACTTTCACCAGTTGCACCTACAACGGCGCCAGTTTTTGGTGCATTTGCAAGTTCACTTGAAATGTATTTAAGTGATATTTATACAATTTCTGTAAACCTTGCTGGACTCCCTGCAATATCTGTACCTGTTGGAAAAGATAAAGATGGAATGCCAATAGGTTTACAATTAATCGGTAAAAGTTTTGATGAACAAACTATGTTTGATGGGGCTATGAGCCTTGAAAAATCTGTACAGTATAAAAAATAAAGGAAGCTATTATGAAGATAAGAAAAAGAGCATTGACATTTGAAGATGTATTATTAGTCCCTGCAAAAAGTGAAATTCTTCCAAGAGAAGTTTGCATCAAAACTAAATTAACAAAAAATATAGATTTAAATATCCCTTTTGTAAGTGCAGCCATGGACACAGTTACAGAATATCAAGCAGCTATTGCTATGGCTAGACTTGGTGGAATTGGGATAATTCATAAAAATATGGATATCGCTAATCAAGTTTTACAAGTGAAAAAAGTGAAAAAAAGTGAAAGTGGTATCATTATTGACCCTGTTTTTGTAAATCCAAACCAAACTTTACAAGACGCTGAAGATTTAATGAGAAACTACAAAATTTCAGGTGTTCCTGTTGTTGATGGAGATATGAATTTAGTTGGAATTTTGACAAATAGAGATATGAGATTTGTAAAAGATTTCTCTCAACTTTGTGGGCAAATTATGACAAAAATGCCTCTTGTAACTGCTACAAAAGGTACAACTCTTGAATCAGCAGCTGAGATTATGCACCAACATAAAATTGAAAAACTTCCTATTGTGGATGAAAACAACCGACTTGTAGGATTAATTACAATCAAAGATATAAACAAAAAATTGGAATACCCAAACGCAGCAAAAGATAAATTTGGAAGATTGATTGTAGGTGCGGCAATTGGTGTTGGACAAATTGACCGTGCTGAAGCACTTATCAATGCTGGTGTTGATGTCCTCGTACTTGACTCAGCTCATGGACATAGCAAAGGGATTTTAGATACTGTAAAAGCAATCAAAGAGCAATTTACAATTGAGATAATAGCAGGAAATGTAGCAACTGCTGAAGCTACTGAAGATTTAATAAAAGCTGGAGCAGACGCTGTTAAAGTTGGAATTGGACCTGGAAGTATTTGTACTACTAGAATTGTAGCTGGTGTTGGCGTACCGCAAATAAGTGCAATTGATGAGTGTGCTGCTGCTGGAGCCAAATATGGTGTTCCGATTGTTGCTGATGGTGGGATTAAATTTAGTGGCGATGTAGCAAAAGCACTTGCTGTTGGTGCAAGTACTGTTATGATGGGTAGTGCATTAGCTGGAACTGAAGAATCTCCAGGTGAGATTATCTTAAGTCATGGGCGACAATTTAAGTCTTATAGAGGAATGGGAAGCATCGGAGCTATGACCAAAGGGAGTACTGATAGATATTTTCAAGAAGGAACTGCAGCTGATAAGCTTGTACCTGAGGGTATCGAGGGGATGGTTCCATACAAAGGATTGATGGGAAATATTATCCACCAATTTATTGGGGGCTTACGAAGTTCGATGGGTTACCTTGGAAGTAAAGATATTCCAACATTCCAAGCAACTGCTGAATTTGTAGAGATTACGAGTGCTGGATTACGAGAGTCGCATGTTCATGATGTAACAATCACAAACGAAGCTCCAAATTACCATGTTTAAATCGCCAAAGGGAAATAAATAATGCAAAAAGAGCCAATGACAAGCGAAGTGTTTGACAAAATAACAGCACTTCTAAATGAATTAAAAACCGTTGATAGACCTAAAATACTAGTAGCTATCGAAGAAGCACGACAACTAGGTGATCTAAAAGAAAACGCAGAATACCATGCTGCTAGAGAGGAACAAGCAAGTATAAATAAAAGAATTTCAGAACTTGAAGACACAATAACTAAAGCAATAGTGATTGACCCAACAACACTAAAGCATGACAAAGTTAGTTTTGGCTCAACAGTTATACTTCTAAATCTTGATGATGAAAGCAAAATTACTTACAAGATTGTTAGTTCATTTGATAGTAATCCAGAAATTGGGCACATCTCATTTCATTCACCTCTAGCAAAACAACTTTTAGGGAAAATGGAAGGTGATGAAGTTCACGCAGTTTTACCTGGTGGAAAAAAAGAATTTGAAGTTTTAGAGATAAAGTATGTCAACTAACAAAATAGATGTTGCAATAATTGGAGCTAGTGGCTACACAGGCCTAGAACTTCTAAAAATTATTATAAATCACCCGATTTTCAACATCACTTATGTGGCAAATAGTGAAGGAAATATTAGCGTTTCAGCTCTTCATCCATCTCTTAAGGGTGTATTTGAAATGACTGTTTCAAAAGCAGATACATCTGAAATTATCAAAAAAGCAACTGTTGTATTTCTAGCACTTCCACATCAAGCCTCTATGGGATTTGCAAAACAACTTATCAATCTTGATAGTGATAAAAAACTAAAAATTATAGATTTAAGTGCTGATTATAGACTAGAACTAGCTACTTATGAAAAACATTACTGTCCTCATGAAGATGCTCTAAATCTGCCAAATGCAGTTTACGGTATGCCTGAATTTTATAGAGACGCTATAAAACAAGCAAATCTAGTTGCAAATCCAGGATGTTATCCAACGGCATCTTTGTTAGCATTAATCCCATTTTTAGAATATATTGATGAAAACTCTAGTGTATTTATAGATGCAAAAAGTGGAATCAGTGGCGCAGGGAAAAAATTAAGTGATGCAACTAGCTTTGTAAGTGTTAGTGAAAACATGACAGCTTACAATCCATTTAAACATCGTCACACTCCAGAAATTATTGAAAAAGCAAAATTAGTTGGAAACAAAAACCTAAAAATTAATTTTGTTCCACATCTTATTCCAGTAACTCGTGGTATGCTTGTAAGTGTTTATGTTTCTCTAAATCAAAAAATAGATAGTAAAAAAGTATTAGAAGATTTTTACAAAAATGAAGAATTTGTAAGAATTAGCAACACTCCAGTTGATATTAAAAATACAAGTGGAACCAACTTTTGTGATATTTTTGTAGCACAAAATGGAGATGATTTATTTATCAATAGCAGTATCGATAACCTTCTAAAAGGTGCTTCAAGTGCAGCTGTTGTAAATGCAAATCTAATGTGCGGACTAGAAGAAAATTGTGGTATTCCAAAAATAGCCTATGTACCATAACCTAAATATCTCAATTAAATCAGGAGCTATTTTAATCTCAGATGCACACTACAATCCAAACAGAACAGAGTTATTTTTCTTTTTAAAATCAATTCTTGATGGGGAGATAAAAACTACTCAAATTGTACTTATGGGTGATATTTTTGATTTTTTAGCTTCCCAAATAGATTATTTTACCATTCAAAACAAAGAGATGATTGAACTTCTAAATGAATTATCACAAACTATTGAGATTATTTATCTTGAGGGAAATCACGACTACAACTTAAAAGAGTTATTTTCAAATATAAAAGTTATCCCAAGAGATAATCAACCAGTAATTTGTGAATTTTGGGACGAAACCAAACAATATTCAAACAAAAAAATAAGAAAAATAATCCTATCACACGGTGATATTTTTACACCAAAGGGTTATAATTTGTATACTTCAATTATTAGAAATAGTCGATTTTTAAACTTTTTAAACTTTATAGATTTTAAAAATTGGCTAACAAAAAAGATAGACTTTTGGCTTAGAAAAAAAGACTTAAGTGAGCAATTTGAAGATTTTGAGATATTTGCAATTAGACGCTTACTTCTTTACAAAACACACAAAAGTGATTTTATCATTGAGGGACATTTTCATCAAGGTAAAAGCTACAAACATTACACAAACTTACCAGCTTTTGGGATAGCTTGTGAGTACAAAGTGTTTCCAAATAGAGAAATTTTACAATTCAAAAGAGATAATAAATGAGAACAATTTTTTTATCCAAAGAGACACTTTACGAACAACACAAAAAAAGAGAGAAATTAAACATTATCCTTTCGCCAGAATTTTATTGGGTAAAAATTTTTAATATCCCAGTACCAAATACACAAAGTGCAATTTTACTCCTTCCAAACCTTTTTGAGGAGTATTTTCCAACCATTGGATATAGTTTTTATATCATCAAACTTGAAAATAATAAATATCTATCGTTTGCTTATGATGAAAAATTGATATTTGAACAACTCAAGAAATCAAAAATTCCAACAAAAAAAATCATAAATATCTATTTTGCACAAAACGAATTTGACACCTATTTTAAGAAAAAACTTTTTGGCTTCGAAGATGGTGAGATATCAAAAACAAATAAACCACAATGTCTAAAACACAAAAATGAAATCTTTATATACAGAGAAAACCTCTTTTTAAAACTACCGCAAAATTTAGCAGATAATTATAAAGATAAAAATGATTTAGATGAGATAAATATCTCCGCACTTGAACTTTCAGCCCACTCATTTAACTTTGATAGCTACAAAAAATACATGGAAAATCGACCTTTATTTATAGCAAGTGGAATACTTTTTACCCTTGGTTGCTTGTTGCTTCTTCAAGGATTTATCTTAAATAGCACTTCAAATGGCTACCCATCAAAGATTGAACAAATCAAAGAGGAGTATAGTTTGCCAAAAAGTTTGATTGAGACAAACGCCTTACTTGATGAGTACAAAAGTATAGAGGCAAAAAATCAAAAATCAAGTGAAGCGATTGAGTTTATTTTAGCCCTAACGGTAGCAAACAACTACACAATAGATACTTTAAATATTGAAAATGGGAAATTTATCGTGATATTTAAAAAACTAAATATCGATTTAGTTAGGGAAAAAATAGTTCAAAAATACAAAAATAGTATTTTAAAAACTGACAATGAAAATGTTATAGTGGAGATAAAACTATGAACTTGAAAAAGAAAATAGAAACAATCAAGAATATAAATTCAAAAACTTCTTTGCTTTTATCGGTGTTATTTTTGGTTATCTGTATCTTGTTTTACACACAAACACAAAAAAAATATGAAAAAAATAAAAATGAACTCATTGCATACCAAGAGATTGGGGCTAAATTTAAAACCTTAAAAGAGAGCTATAAAAATAAAAATGAGATTGTAGAAAATTTAACAACAATACTAAAAAATCAAAATATACAAAATGGCAATATTGAAACAAAAAACAACATAGTTACTTTAGATATAGAAAAAATTGATTCAAAAAAACTTGGCAATATCTTAAATTTAATCCTAAATAAAAAATACAATATCGTAAAGCTAAACACACAAAACAGTAGCTTAACACTTGAAATAAAAGGATTTTAATGGAAATATTAAACTCCAAAATACTACAAAATATAGCTAAATATATAGCTCTTGGTGTTATTTTTATTTTATCTTTTGTAGCATTTTTACCAAAAGAGAATATCTATTTTTATTTTCTTGAAAAGTTAAAAACACAAAATATCCAAATTCAAAATGAAAAAACAACAAGTGGTTTTTTTGATTTCTCACTGAGCGATGGTGATCTTTTTTATCACGATATCAAAGCACTTCATATTGAAAAATTAAATATAAATTCACTAATAATAAAAACAAACCTAAATTTTGAAAATATACTTTTTGATGGAAATCTAATCGATAATCTTGATATTAGTTATAATATTTTTACTCCAAATATCTTTGATATAAAGATTAATGGGGCTATGCTAAAAGGCTATGGGACATACAACAAAGTGGATAAAAAATTGATTTTATTTCTAAAGCCATCAAAAAATATAATCGATAGATATTTGATGATTTTTTCACAAAGCGAGATACTAAAGTCTGGGGAGTATAAAATTGAATACAACCTATAAAACCTACCAAAAAGAGCTAATTTTGCTCTCTTTTGTTTTGCTTTTGAGTTATTTTTTAAGTGTTTTATTTTTTATCTTTTTACCACATGAAAAACCAAATGGAAAATTAATTTCACTAAAAGAGACAACACATGAAGATAAAAAACTAAATTTTGATGGTGTATTCACCACAAAATTTGAGCCACCACTTTTAACTCAAATTATCCAAAAAGCAAGAATCACAAAACCAATCGAAGAAGCCAAACCAGAAATAAAAATTCCAGAACCAATAGTAATTCCAGAGGTTTTAGTGGAATTAAAAGAGGAGCCATCAGTTGCTTCAACACTTACCCTTATGGCTATTTTTGATATGGGGAAAGGGAAAGGATTTATTACGCTTATTGAAAAAGGTGCAAGAGAATCTTTTATTTTAAGTGTTGGGGAGGAGTTTAGAGGGCTAAAACTAACAAAAGTTTTTCCACTTTATGCTATGTTTAAACAAAATGATATTGAATACAAAATAGAGCTTAACAACAATAAATTAACAGAATATCGTCCAGAAAAACCAGCTCAAATAATCACCGAAACAAAAGAACCAAAGCTTATACAGCATAATCAAACTTCACAAATCAAAGCAACAAACAACAAGATAGAAGTTGATAAAAATTTATTAGAAACCTACACAAAAGATACAGATAAAATTTGGCGAGATATAAGTATAAAAGAGCATCTAACAAATGATAAAATAGATGGATTTAGAGTTGATAAAGTGAAAAAAGATAGTAATTTTGAAAAGCTAGGGATTCGTTCAGGGGATATTTTTAAAACAGTAAATGGCGTTGATTTAAAAAGTTACGATGATGCAATGAATGTATTTAAAAAAATGGGTAAAATCTCCTCTTTAAATATGAAAATCAAAAGAGGAAATGAATTAATGGAGTTAAATTATGATATTAAATAGATTAGTAGTTGGATTAGTTTTAAGTGCTATTTTTGCATTTGGTAGAGGTGAAGAGATAAATATAAATTTTAAAAATCTTGAGATTGTAGATCTTATAAAAATAGCTTCAAAAATCATCGATAAAAATATACTTTTAGGGCAAGATGTAAGTGGTAGAGTAGATTTTGTATCAAACAAACCAGTTGACAAAGAGGATGTTTTAAATATTCTCATCTACACACTTGAGCCAAAAGGGTTTACAATAATTGAAAATGATGGGATTTTAAGACTTGTAAAAATTGCAGATGCTTCAAAATACAATATCCCAGTATCAACAAGCACTCAAGATACTTACCAGATGATGACTGAAGTTTTTGTTGTTGAAAATATCAATGTTGATGTTGTCAGTTCAAGAATAAGACACCTTTTAAGTACAAACGGTAAACTCGTAACAGATAAAGACTCAAATGCGATAGTTATAACAGACTTTGTGCCAAATATAAAAACTGTCAAATCTGTAATAAATCTTTTGGCTGTCGATATAAAAAAACATGTTGAGATGATAAAACTTGTAAATCTAAAAGCAATTGATATGCAAGTTGAACTTACAAATGTAGCCAAAAATATTTTCGGTGAACAAATCGAAGGGGAAAAAGTTGCAATTATCCTCAACAAAGACACAAACTCTCTACTTTTAGTTGGTAAAAAATCAAATGTAGAATATCTTATCAAATATGTAAAAACTATTGATAAAGAGGGGAGTTTAGTTGCTAAAACTGTTGAAGTTATAACACTTAAAAATGCAGAAGCCAAAGGTGTAGTAACTATGTTAACAGGGATAATCACAAACAAACAATACAAAGACCCAAGTGATAAGCCTTATGCTTCAAGTGATGAGGAATCAAACAGTATCATCTTAATGGGGCAAAAAGAGGAGCTTGAATACTACAAAGAGCTAATTCAAAAACTAGATACAGATAGACAACAAGTTTATGTACAAGCTAGAATTATTGAAGTTAGTGAAAACAAAACTAGAGATGTTGGAATTAAATATGGGTTAACCGGAACAAAAGAATATAGTTCTGGCTTAGCAAGTTTTACTGCGAATTTAGTGGAAAATGCACTTCTTCCAAGCATTCCACTTGTCAACAAAGATGGTGAATTAATCTCAGGCAACAAAGGTATCCTAGCAATGGGTGTAGGCTTAAATTTATTAACTCAAAATGGAGCGGCTGAAATCATAAGCGAACCGTCTTTGCTTTGCATTAATAATAAAAAATCATCAATTTATGTAGGACAGACAGTATCGGTTAAAACTGGCTCATCAACTTCAACAGGAGCGGTTACAAGTGATACTTTCAAAAGAGAAGACATTGGACTTACGCTTTCAGTTAAGCCAAGGATATCAACTGGTGGTAAAGTATTGCTTGAATTAGTTACCAAAGTTGAAGATGTAAGTAAAAGTGGCGGGATAAATGGTCAGCCAGACACCTCAAAGAAAGAACTAGAAACAAGTGCAATTGTAAATGATGGTGAAAGTGTAATTCTCGGGGGATACATAAAAACTACAAAAAGCAATACAGAAGATAAGGTGCCATTTTTTGGTGATATTCCTATTATTGGGCACTTATTCAAAAGTGATAGAAGTGTAGATGATAAAATAAATCTAGTAATTATAATTACTCCTTACATTGTGCCCCAATCAAAGGATTTAACTTATGTAAGAAATCAATTAAATGAACTCAAAATACTTGAAGACAAATACACAAAAGATGCTATTTTAAGACTTGAAGAGATGAAAATTAAAGCAAATAAAGAAAATATCAAAAGGGATACGCGTCTACTCAAATTAGAAGACGACAAAGAAGATGTAGCAGAGGATAGAGCTGATATCGATAAAAAGATGAATGAATTTATGGATGAAAAAAATAGCATCAGTGAAGCAAAAGCAAAAGCCGAAGAAAAAAAAGCAAGGGAAGAGTTGGGGATAAAAGAGTAGATGATACTAGAACAATTAGACAATCAAAATTTACAACCACAAAATAGGGAAAATTACCAATTAGCACTAAAAAACTACACCCTTTTTTCAAGTATTGACCATGAAAATGTGATTATTGTTTGTGATAAATATTTAGATATTGCACTCGATTTTATCTCAAAACAAAATTTTCAAGATAGGGTTGTAGTAGTTACAAACCACTCATTTACACAACTTTACAACAAATTTATAGAGCTAAAAGCTGATTTACAAATGAGTGAAATAGCTTCAAAAAAACAAAATGAATTTGAAAATGATGACGACTTGGAACTAGGAGAATTTTTAAAAACTTCATCAGATATCCTCACAAGTGAAGAATCAGCACCAATTATTAAGTTTGTAAATTCACTTTTTTATCAAGCGATAAAGAAAAAAGCAAGCGATATTCATATTGAACTCCATGAATACAAAGGGGAGATAAGATATAGGATTGATGGGGTACTTTTAAAACATATCGAACTTGATAAAAAAGTTATGACACTTGTAGTTAGTCGTATCAAGATTATCTCTGAACTTGATATTAGTGAAAAAAGGATTCCGCAAGATGGGAGAACCTCTATTAAACTAAGTGGAAAAACACTTGATATTAGGGTTTCTGTGTTGCCTACTTTTTATGGCGAACGTGTTGTTATGAGGATTTTGATGCAAAGTGAAGATATTCCATCTTTAGAAAATCTAGGAATTTCACAAAAAATCAAAGAACAACTAGAACTTTTAAGTCAAAATTCACACGGTATGATACTTGTAACAGGACCAACAGGTAGTGGAAAATCAACTACACTCCACTCACTTTTACAAAAAATCGAAGACCCAAATAAAAATATCTTAACAATTGAAGACCCAGTTGAATATAAGAGTGACAAAATAAATCAAATTCAAGTAAACAATAAAGTTGGATTAACTTTTGCAAATGGTTTACGAAGTATCCTAAGACAAGACCCTGATGTTATCATGGTTGGGGAGATTAGAGACCAAGAGACTGCCAAAATTGCAATTCAAGCAGCTCTTACAGGGCATCTTGTACTTTCTACACTTCATACAAATAGAGCCCATTCTGCAATAAACAGACTTGTTGATATGGGATTGGAGCGTTTTTTAATCTCTTCAGCATTACTTGGAATTATGGCTCAAAGACTTGTTAGACAACTTTGCAATGAATGTAAAGTTGAAGATGATATTGCAAAAATTCATCTTGAAAAATTTGAAATTTTTGGCACAAATCTTGTTTACAAAAGTTGTGGTTGTCCAAAGTGTAACTACACAGGATACATGGGGAGAAAAGCGATAAGTGAGCTTTTTGTTGTTACCCAAGAAGTTGTTTTTGCTTTAAAAAATGATGTCGATGATAATGAGCTAGAAAAAATCGCCCTTAAAAATGGACTTATTGCATTAAAAGAGCAACTAAAAGAGATGATAAAAAATGGTGAAACTTCACTTGATGAAGCACTTAGAATTGGGCTTTTATAGCAAAATGGTAAATCAAAAAGGTAAAGCTAGAAAAAAAAGTTTTACAATTATTGAAGTATTGATTTCCGTTACACTTATTAGCGTATCTATTGCATCTGTGCTTCAAATCAATCAAAATAATTTCTCATTTTTAAAACATTTCACAACAAATTCAAAAATCCAAAATGATACTAACTTGGCATTTTTTGCAATCAACACAAAAAGTGATTGCAAAGATGAAGGTTTTTATCTTGATGATGTGATTGATTTTAAAAATGACGAGATTAGAAAAGATTTAAAAGAGACAAAAGTAACTTCAAAATGTGATAGATTAAATGACAAAATAATAGATGCTGAGAATCACCAACTAACAATAATTTCAACAAAACAAAATCTATCTTTTAACGAAGCTAACCAAAAAGAATTTTACAGATTTTCCTTAGGTTATAAATAGATGAGTAAAATTAAAAATATGAAAAAAAGTTTTACACTTATTGAGGTTTTAATAGGCGTTGCCCTCTTTTTTATCATCACTATTTTTCTATACAAAACACTTGATATTGGGGAAACTTCAAATAATTTTTATAATGACAAATTGGATAAATTTGAAAGCAAAAACAATATCAACATCACACTTTATGAGGATTTTCTAAATCTACAAAAAGATACAAATACAACAATGACAGAAGATAAAAATAAAAATACAATCTTAAAACTAAAATCAAAAAACACATTTCATAATCCATTTTTTACAAATATTACATATTTTGTAGGTAAAAATAGTGAACTTGTAAGGGTTGAAAGCAAAGAGATTTTTGATGAAAATCAAATTGAAAACGTCTTAAAAAATAGCTATATCGATGTTTTAACAAACCAAACAAAAGTATTTAAAGTGATAAATAAAACTTTAAAAGATGGAAATAATACAAAAGATGGAAAGTTTGCTGTTTATTTAGAGTTTCTTGATGGGGAGAAGTTGTATTTAACAACTGGAGATTTAAACTGACGAGCTTTTAGGGCAAATAACTTTTAAAGTTATCCCATCCAGTGTCTTTGTGGTCCAACATCTAGGTGTACAAAATGTGAACTTGGATAATAACCTATTCCCCCATTGTGTATCTTTTTTGTTATTTTATGTATTTCACTAATCGACATACCTTTTACAGTAAGGTCAACAGCTTTTCCATGCGTATGGAAGCTGTCTTTTGCCACACCCCTTGAAAAGTGTGCCATTTGTGCATTTGTTTCAGGTGAACGGTACCCTGATAGTATATCAAGCGGACGGCTTGTATTTAATTTTTGTTGCAACTCATACATGGTCGTAATAACTTCTGTGTCAATTTTAGCAATTGTTCCGGTTTTGTTATCACTCATCAGTTTATAAATCTCCCTTAACCCTTCAGGGATAAATTTTCCATTTTCAAAAAACTCAATATCCAACATTCTTCTACTATTTACGCTATAAAGATGGAGTTTTTTTATTTTAGCTTGTGTTTGTGGCTGAGTTATAATTTGTGGTGTATTATCAATTAAAAGTTTTGATTTTTTCTCTTTTGGTAAAATCTCAAATAATTTTTCAATCTCATCAAGTGTAAAGTCAGCATGGGCATTTGTAGCGATTCCCCCTGCAAATAAAAGAGTTGAAAGCTTTAAAAAACCTCGTCTGCTTATCCCTTTGGATGAAATTCTTTTTTCTATATTATGTAGATTTTTCATAGGTAGCCTTTTTGTGATGTTCTTCAAATAGAGAATTTATTTTACCAAACGGTAATAGAAAACCTACTGAAAGTAGGCTACAAAATGAGATAAATATCACTCAATCCCTAAGAAAGAGCGATGAAATAAGGGCTACAAATAATAAAGAAATTGTAAAAATATATAAAAACGTATAACTTGATAGAGATAAAATAACTCCACCCAAAATGGAAAAAAATATCCCAAAAGAGACAATATTATTTTGCAAAGCTATATAAATTGGGCGTTTATCCTCAGGTGAAATAATCAAAATAAGATTTTCACTTGCCAGTCTATTACCATCTATCGCAGCACCAATTATAAAAAATATACCCATATAAACAATAAGGCTACCGCCAATAAATGCTAATGAGATAGCAATAATAAATAAAGTGATGGTTATATGTGAGATAAGTTTATTTAGCCCAAAATAAGTTAGTTTTCCCCACAAAATATTGCTAAACATAGCTCCAACCATTTGTGCTGTTATGATTAATCCTATCGCCTCTCCATCAAGATTTATACTATTTTTAGCGTCAATTATTATAAAAGGGAGGGCAAAAAGATAACTATAACCAAACAAAAAAGTAAATATTTGTATCTTTAAAGTTTTATCATTTTCCAAAACAAAAAAAGCATTTTTTAAAAATAAACTAAAGTTTTTCTCTTTTTTTACCACAACCTCTTTTATTGGCTCATCTACCATGCCAAAAGCCAAATATCCAAACCCCATCAAAATTGTACCGATGATAAAAAGCAACCCATAACTAAATGGTGCTTCATAATTTGAAAGCAAATACCCTGCTCCACTTCCACTTAAAATTGCTCCAAATGCTGAAAAAAACTGCCTGATTGCCATACTTTTCCCACGAAACTTGTGTGAAAATATTTTTGCCGTAATCTCTTTAAAATATATAACACCAAAACCAGCGGAAAATGAAAAGATAAAAAGCCCAAGTCCGATACAAAAAAGGGTTAAATTTGGATTATCATCTCCAATTAAAATAATTGAAAAACCAATAAAAAACCAAGCAAAAAATCTAACCCAAAAAACTCTCCTTAGATATTTAAGCATATATGGATAACTTTGAGCCCTAAAAGCTGCGTACAATTGAATAAGTACAACTCCCCCTTTTAAAAGTGCCGAAAAAAATCCAACAAGTACAGACCCGCCACCAAAATGTGTAACTATAAGTGGTAAGATTGTGTGGGGCTCGGAGATTGTAGTACCAAGTGAGAGGAAAAAGCCATGAAGTACGTTTTTTATATGATTTAGTTTTTTATCCATCTAATTAATAGATTTTTTTTCAAATCCAAACCAACCATAAACTCTTCTAATCACTATCATCAAAAATAATCCGTCAATCATACTAGCCAAAATAAAAGCAAAATACTCATCTTGAGATATTATCCCATGGGAATATCCAAGCATAGAGATAGCAACCAAAAATGTTAGCGGGATCGAATCGCTAAATGCAAATAAAATTGTTTGTTTAAATTTTAAATAGTTATAAAATGCAACAAATGAACTAATCAATCTAATTGAGATAATACCTGCAATTATAAGGATAGCGTGTGTAAAAATTTCACTATTTATCATATCTAGCTTAACTGTTGAACCTGTGTAGATAAAAAATATTGGGACAAAAAAACCAAATCCAACTGAAGCCAATTTATCAAAAAGCTCCTCTTTGGTATTGAAAAATATTTTTAAAAAAAGTCCCGCAGTGAAAGCTCCAAGTACCACATCAATATGTAAATAAAACATCAATGCGATAAGGATAAAAAATAAAGAAAATGCAAATCTTACATCTCTATCTTGCTTATCAGCCGATGGCATAATTTTTGTTTTAAGCCACGGGTACCACCAAAAAAGGATTTTAAAGAAATTTAAAATTAGTACAATTGTAAAAATCACAACACCAAGTGTTGCAATTGAACTTACAAAATTTAGATTAAAACCAAATTCAAGCCAACCACTAAAAATAGTAAGCGCTAGAATACTAATAACTTCCCCAACAACACCAATTGATAAAGCGAGATTTAGCCAAGGCTCCTCTTTTCCATACTCTTTTATAAGCATCATAAGCATCCCAAGGGAGAAAATCGGTAAGGCTACAAGATATACGATACTCAAATCAAACGCAAAACATGCAATGGCAGCCAAAGAGTACAAAAATGTAAAATAGAGTGCTACATTAAAAGATAAGTCTTTTCTAATAACACCTACAAGTCTTAAATTTATCTCTAATCCAGCTAAAAACATAAGATACAAAAAGCCAAATTTTGATATTAATTTTAACATATCATCGCCGTAGATAAGTCCAAAAAATCCAGCCATCATCCCTAAAAATATCTCAACAACTACGATTGGAGCTTTGATTAATTGTGAAATCATAGGTGATAACATTATTATTGAGCTGATTGTTATGATTAAGTATATTTTTTCCATTTGGCGGGATTTTACTATAAAAGATGTTAATGTTGAATTGTATAGCCGATACTTAAAATTAAAGTTATATCCTCACCATAAACCTGCGTAGGTGGTGTAATTGGAAATGCACTATTAATAGCTTCCCTAACTGAGTCATGAAAAAGTTTATCTCCATCAATTGACAAAATCGAGATTAACTCTCCAGTTTTTGAGATTAAAAATTTTACATCAATTTGTGCTTCTATCCCTCTTCTTGCTGCTTTTGGTGGATAATATTTGTGTTTATTTATTGATTGTTTTATTAAGGCTAGATATTTCTCTTTTTTATCAGAGTTGTCGATGTTTGTTTGCACTTTTTTTTGTGGCGAAACTTGAGGCAAAGGTTGCACAACTTGTGAAGTTTTTCTCTCTATCTCTTTATTTTTTTGGTTTTGTGATTCTTCATTTTTGACTTGTGTTTGTGCTTTTATGGTTGGTTGGATATCTTTTATTGTCTCTTTTTGGGAAGTTTTTAGTTCAATTTTCTCAATAACTTGTGTAATCTTTGGAAGCTCTTTTGGTGTCTCTTTGATATTTTCTATTTCTGGCTTTATGTTTTCATTTGTTAATTGTTTATTTAGTTGCTGTTCTTCTTTGGCTTGGGGCTGATTTTGTATTATCGATTTTTTTTCAATTATTGGCTCAAGATTTCTCTCTTGATTTATAACAATTTTTACACTTGATTGATTTTTCTCTTTTGTTGGTTTATATTTCAAAGAATAAAATATACCAACAAAAATAGCAACAGCTACCCCATAAACAAGTGTCGATACAACAAATGAAAAGAGGTATCTGCTACTCAACATATCTTAAAATTTAATCCTTGCATTGATATAAGTGTATCTTCCTGCTTCATTTAAAAGCATTACATCATCTATACCTGTACCTGCTGCCGCAAGTGTTAAATCTCTATATGTATTTGTTGCTGCATAAGTTTTATCCAAAATATTATCCATTCCCACTGTTACATCTATATTTTTTGTAAATGTATGGTTGTATTTTCCATTTAAAATAGCAAATCCAGCAAGTGCTTGTTCGCCGTTATCGCTATCATAGTTTGTCCAAGATTTTCTAGCTACCATCTCTAGTGTTGCTTTATGAGTATTATCGTCATATTCTAAAGCTAAGTTTGCTTTTAAAGGTGTGATATCTGCCATATCTGCATCTGTTTGATTAGTAAGTGCATCTTTTGTCCCTTTTTGATAGTTAAGTCCAAAATCAAGTGAGAGTGTATCACTTAAATCTTTATAACCATTTAATTCAAGTCCATAGATTTTTGCATCAGTATTGACATATTTTCCTGTAGCTGTTGATAAAGTTTGATAATAAATATAGTCGCTTAAATTACTATGAAATAATTTTGTTTTAATTCCAAAATCACCAGTGTTGTAATCGATTCCAAAATCAACTTCTGTATTTGTAGTTTGTTCTAAATCTCCTGAAGCAACAGCCGTTCCAGACCCTGAATATAATTCTTTTGCATCAGGAACTCTTGAAGATTTTCCAATTCCAGCAAACATCTTTAGATTTTCACTTGTTTTAAATGTAGCCAAAATATTTCCACTAAAAGCATTATAATCTTTATCTGTATCAGCATTTAATGTCATCGTTGATGCAGTTTTATTGGCTTTAATATTTGTACTATCGTACCTAGCACCCACTTCTACATTTAAGCTTCCCAAATCAACACCCATTTTTCCAAAAAGTGCTTTATTTTTTGTATCGACATCTGGAATCATTGAACTTTGCGCACCATCAACTCCAGTTGCTACTGTAGTTGTATATTTTACTCCATCCCAGTTTCTATCACTTGTATCGATTCCTAAATCAATTTTATGAAGTCCTGCATCAAAGCTATTTTTAACTTTTATTCCAGTCATATTAGTTGTAACTAATGCATTCATAAATGTTGTAGCACCTGAGGCTCTATATTGTGTAGTCATTAAATGGTCAACATCTGATTTATAAGTATCAAGCTTAAGTTCTTTAGAAAAATCACTCAAATTTTTAAGTGTTGCTCCAAAACTTAAAACATTGCTATCGTCATAAATAGCATCCATGGTAGATGATGGATACAAAATATCATCACTTCTATTTGCCATATAACCAAATCTTAACTCACTATTATCAGTTGGATTTATAAATATTTTTGCGGTTGCGGTTTTTTTAGAAAAAGCATCCATATTTTTATATGAAGATGCATATTTATTTGTTGCATTAGTTGCTTTCGCATCAAGTTGCTCCGCCATAGTTTTCCCATCTCCATCTTCATACTGTTCACCACTTTCAGCTGAACCACTTACTAAAACTCGAACAGTACTATTTCCACCACTTACACTAGCAGCTGCTTTTTTGTATCCAAAAGTTCCAGTGTTTAGATTTATTTCACCACCAAGAGCTTCTTTTGGCTCTTTTGTTTTTATTTTTACTTTTGCACTCAAAGCTCCAAAACTTTCCACATCAAAAGGTCCACCGATAATCTCTACATCTTGTACATTGTTTGTTACGATATGAGATGTTGGTGGGTCCATTCTGTTTGGACAAGCTCCAGCTATACAACATCCATCGATATCAATAGCGATATTATCTTTTTTTTGCCCCCTGACGATAATATCATTTGCGATTCCACTTCTTCTAATCAGTGAAACACTTGCACTATTTTTAGCAAGTGCCTCTGCAAGGTCTGCTGATTTTAACTCTTCTCCACTTACATTTTCAACTTTAGAAGTTACTCCGTTTGAGCTTACTTCTATTTTTCCCAAATTTGCTTCACTAGCAAATATAAAGCTTGCGCTAATTAGTGATAGGGTTATTATTTTTGTATTCATCTGTCCTCTTTTTTGTTAAATTTCGTAGTTTATTTTACATTTCAAGTGTTAATTGATTGTTAAATTAGAAAATTTAGACATAAAAAAAGCTCGTCAATATGACGAGCTTAATTTTAAAAAGATAAAAAATTATTTAGAAAGATTTACTTCTAATCTTCTATTTAAATCTTGGCCAGCTTTTGTATCATTTGTAGCATCTGGTTTGCTTTCACCATAACCAACTGCGCTTAATCTATTTGCCGAAACTCCATCTTCAATAATTTTAGCTTTTAAAGAATCAGCTCTTTTTTGAGAAAGTGCTTTATTTTTTGATGTTTCACCTCTGCTGTCTGTGTGTCCACCAATTTCAGCTTTATAACTTGGGAAAGCTTTCATAAATAATACAAATTTTGCAATATCATTTTCATATTGCTCTTTGATGTTTGCTTTATTTGTATCAAAATAGATTTTTAAATTTGTACTAATTTCACAACCTTTTGTATCAACTGCAAAACCAACTGGAGTTGCTGGGCAAAGATCAGCAAAGTCTTTAACTCCATCTTTATCACTATCTATATCAAAATTTATAGTACAGCCTTTAGCATCAACCTTAGAACCAGCTGGTGAAGTTGGGCAAATGTCAGCAAAATCTTTAACTCCATCATTGTCACTATCTAAACAACAACCATTTGCATCAACTTTAGCTCCTGCATGAGATGTTGGACATTTAACAACCATTTGCATCAACTTTAGCTCCTGCATGAGATGTTGGACATTTGTCAAGAGAATCAACAACACCATCTTTATCAGTATCCACTACCACAACTTTTTTTATTTCAACTGGTTTTGGCTCTTCAACTTTTTTTATTTCAACTGGAGCTACTTTTTTAATCTCAACTGGTTTTGGCTCAACTTTAGCAGGCGCACCAAAAGGTATTACAAGACCAACATTCCAAACTGTATGATTGTCAAACTCATCAAATCTTACGATATGTCTAATATCTGTCATAAGTGCCATATTGTTTGCTAATTTGTATTTTAAACCGGCTCCAACATTTGCAAATAAACTATTATCAATACCTTGTTTGTCATTTTTAATATGCTCAAACCCTAAACCAGCTAAAGCATAAGGTACAAAAGCGCCAAGATGATTGTAATGTTTTAATATGTTTCCGCTTAATCTATTAATTGCAGTTGACTCATCTAATCTATTATAATCAACACTATTTTGTCTATCATAAGCAAATTCAACAGTGTCAGTTCCTATCTTAGTTTCAAGTGGCATACCTACTCTAAAACCAAAAATTGAGTCTTTTTCTAATTCACCAGACTCATGTATAACTTTACCAATAGTAGGTGCTACATAAAACTCTTGTGCAGTTGCACTAGATATAATTGCACTTGCAACCAATCCGCTTAAAACTATTTTTTTCATTATTATCTCCGTTTAAAATTTTGTGAAATTATATCTAATGTAACATAAAAGTAACTTAATATAATCAAAAAAATTTGTTATAATGTGTGACTTTACTACGGAGAAAACAATTGGCTACTGGTATAAAATGTGAATTAAATAAGAGTTTAAAAACTGAAGAACCTAAAAAATACAAAGTGATATTATTAAACGATAACTACTCAACGGTTGATTTTGTAATTGAAATATTAATAAAAATATTTAAAAAGAATTTAGATGAAGCTACTGAAATTACAATGAATGTCCATGAAAATGGAAGAGGTGTTTGTGGAATATATACTTACGAAATAGCTCAAACAAAAATAGCAGAAGTTAAAGCAAATGCAAGAAGAGCAGAGTTCCCACTAAAAGCAATTGCAGAAGCTGAATAGGATACAAAATGGCAAATATAAATATAGACAAAGAACTACAAAAGATTTTTACAAATGCTATCAATTTTGCACGAGCAAATCACCATGAATACTTAACTATGGAGCATATATTTTTATATATATTAAAAGATAAATTAATTAACTCTATCCTTTCAAATCTTGGAATTGACCTACTTATACTTGAGGCAAAACTAAAGCTTTATATCAATGAAAATACACCAAAATTTTTAGATTCATCAATAAATCAAGATCCTATTGAAACTATTACAGTTACAAATATGATGGATGAAGTTATCTCACATGCTGGGATGTCAGGAAAAAGAACTATCAACATTGAGGATATTTTTGTATCAATCTTAAAAAATGAAAAAGCATACAGCACGTATCTTTTAAAAGAGCAAGGATTACAAAAAGTTGATATCTTAGAAGAGATTAGCCATGGAGGGAATGAACAATCAGATGAGAATGATGAGTTTAGTGATGAAGATGATGATGAAGATAATGAAAATATTGATAATTCAATAAGAAGAGAATTTGGTGGGGATAACCAAAAAAAATCACCACTAAAAGAGAACAGTACAGAACTTGTAACTTTAGCACTTGAGGGGAAAATTGATCCAGTTATAGGTAGAAACAATGAAGTTGATCGTGTAATTGAGATATTAGGGAGAAGAAAGAAAAATAACCCAATTTTACTTGGTGAGACAGGTGTCGGCAAAACAGCGATAGTTGAAGCCTTGGCTTTAAAAATTGCATCAAACGATGTGCCAGATGATTTAAAAAATGCAAGAGTATTTGCACTTGATATGGGAAATATGGTAGCTGGAACAAAGTACAGAGGAGACTTTGAGAAAAAATTAAAAAGTGTCCTAGAAGAGGTGAGTAAAGATAAAAAAGCTATCTTGTTTATTGATGAGATACATCAAATAGTTGGGGCAGGAAGTGTTGGAAACAGTTCAATGGACGCTTCAAATATTTTAAAACCACTTTTAAGTGATGGGAAACTCAAATGTATTGGTGCAACAACTCATGAAGAGTATAGAGCAGATTTTGGAAAAGATAAAGCACTAAGTAGAAGATTTGCAAAAGTTGAAGTTAGTGAGCCAAATATCGAAGATACGATTTTAATTTTAGATGGTTTAAAAAATAAATATGAGGAGTTTCATGGTGTAACTTATAGTACTGAGGCACTTAAACTTTGTGTTGAATTATCAAAAAAATTTATTACAGATAGATTTTTACCAGATAGTGCAATTGATGTCATCGATGAAGTTGCCTCTACAAAAAAATATGCCCCTAGAAAAAATAAAAAACCATTAGTTATAACACCTAGTGATATTGAAAAAACTATCTCCAAAATGGCAAATATTCCTCCAAAAACAGCAACATCATCTGATTTATCACTTGTTGAAAAACTAGAACAAAATCTTTTAAAAAGGGTTTTTGGTCAAGATGAAGCTATTAAAAAAATAACAAAAGCTATAAAAATAAATAAAGCAGGTTTAGGAAATCAAAACAAACCAATAGGGACATTTTTATTTACAGGGACAACTGGTGTAGGAAAAACTGAAGTTGCCAAAGAATTGGCAAATGTGCTAGGGATAAAACTCCAAAGATTTGATATGAGTGAATATAGTGAAGCTCATACAATTAGTAGATTAATCGGTGCGCCTGCTGGATATATTGGGCATGACAAAGGTGGACTTTTAAGTGAAACTATCAAAAAAAATCCACACTGTGTATTGTTACTTGATGAGATAGAAAAAGCCCATCCTGAACTCTTAAATATCCTTTTGCAAGTGATGGATAGTGCAACGCTTACTGACAATAATGGATACAAAATTGATTTTCAAAATGTCATAATCATAATGACTTCAAATTTGGGTGCGAAACAAACAAATATTATGGGATTCACTAAAGATGAAAATCTAAATACGGACAAAGCTGTAAACAACTTCTTTGCTCCTGAATTTAGAAATAGACTTGATGAGATAATTAAATTTAGTCAACTTGACATGAAAACCGTCCTCCTTGTGGTTGGGAAATTTATAGATGATTTGGAAGCTAGTTTGAGTGATAAAAAAATCAAAATAACTATAACAAAAAAAGCCAAAGATGAGTTGGCAAAACTTGGCTACAACAAAGAGATGGGTGCAAGACCACTGCAAAGGGTCATACGAGATAAAATAAAACTCCCTTTAAGCGAAGAGATACTTTTTGGTAAACTCAAAAATGGTGGGGTTGTGAAGATTGACTTTAAAGAGGAGTTTTTGTTTTTGTATGAACTAAAAAAGTAAAAAATAACAATATGGCAGAACCACTTAAAAATATCTACAACACACCATACATAGAACATTTAGCACAAAAATTAAATGTTAAGTATCCTAGTTTTGATAAGTTTGGTTTTATCTCATCTGTTTTGTGTGATAGTTGGTATGAGATGGCACTAAAGCAAAGGATAAGACATATAGCAATCAATCTAAACAACTTCATTCCACTTTCCTATCAAGATCAACTAGCTATTTTAAAATCCGTTTCTAAAGACTTTTTTTCACTTCAAGCTGTATTTTTTCAAGACTTTGTTGAAGTTTTTGGGCTGGATGATTTTAAAAACTCCATTGATGCTTTGGGGATTTTTACTATTGACTCAACTAGTGAATTTGCTATTAGACATTTTATTGTTAAATATGAAGATGAAACGATGAAGATAATGAAACAGTGGGCAAAAAGCAAAAATGAACACTTAAGACGCTTAGCTAGCGAGGGTTGTCGACCAAGACTTCCGTGGGGAATTGTGCTACACAAATTTAAAAAAGACCCATCAAAAGTTTTGGAAATCATAGAACTTCTTAAAAATGATACAAGTTTATATGTTAGAAAATCGGTCGCTAACAACTTAAATGACATCTCAAAGGACAATCCAAAATTAGTACAAGAGTTTGTCAAAAACAATAATGGAAACGGGAAAGAACTGAGCTGGATATGTAAGCATGCTTCAAGAACTTTACTTAAAAAAGGGGATATTGAAACACTAAAACTTTTTAATCTTCAACCCTTAAGTGATGTGATTATTAAAAATTTTATTTGTGAAAAAAATGTAAAAATTGGTGATAGTTTAAACTTTTCTTTTTTACTAAGCACTACTAAACCAATTCAAAATATAAGGCTAGAATACGCCATAAAGTACTTAAAATCAAACAAAACTTATACAAAAAAAGTTTTTATGTTATCGCAAGGCACACTTGACTTTGGCAATAAAACATTTGTAAAAAAACAAAGTTTTAGAGATATGACAACACGAAAACATTATGCTGGAGAGCATTTTATCTCTATCTTGGTAAATGGGGAAGAGAAAGTAAGTATAAATTTTAATGTTATCAACTAACATCATTACACTTTTTACCCTTTAGCTATAAGTTTTCCAACAATTTTTCTCACCTGCGGAACCACAAAAAAGATAGTAGGAAATGCAACCAAAAATGCTTTCCAATAAGCATGAAGCCAAATCATTACAAAACCATCAACAAATCCTAGATTTAAAAAAGTTACAATCAAACTCATAAACCCAGACATAAATAAACTCATCACAAATGAAAATAAAATCATCTCATATTTTTTTGGTACCATCGTTTCCCTTTTTATCTTTTATTCTGTTTTATTATCTTCAAACTCATCATATATCACTTTAATAAAAACACCATTTTCTTTATCTTTAAAATTGATATTTTCGCCCCTTAGAAGATTATATAAAAACTCATCATCATAACTTTTAACCAAAAACTTCTCATTAAAACTTTTATTATCAAGGCATAAAATTGTATCGTAGCAAACTCTATCTTTGTAAATATCTATCTTAAAAACGCTTACACCAAGTGTAAAGATATTTAAATTCACCATATCTTCATATTTTTCTACAAATCCTTTGTCGTAAAATTTCATCGTTGGTGTTTTAAATATTATCGTTGCACTTTGTGAAATTTTTGGTTGCTTTGTGGCGCAACCAACAAAAAATATCAAAAATAAAAATGGAGATAAAAGTTTTAAATACATTAGGTCAGAGATGATGTTTGATACAAATTCATCAAATTTTCATAAAAATTTGTAGTTTCAAAATCATCAAGCAAACCACTATTTAAAGATAATTGCTGATGAATTTTCTCTAATTTTTCAGATCTTTCAGGGAATAAATCACTTAAAATAATTGAACTTATCTCTTTTCTCACAAGTATCGCAGGTGGAATAATCCCTAGATAAAATAGCTCCATAATAGATTCGCTATTGTAGTGAATATGATGATGACTTCCGTGTGGACAGGCGTTTGTACTCACAAGTGTGCTACATTTATCACAATAAACAAAATTGCTCATAAGCTCAATCTTAATATCAATCCCAACAATAGTATCTGCAATAGAACTAAAACATTTATCTTGATAAAATGCCCCAATTCCAGCTTTCTCTTTCCCAAGCATGAGTTCAGTACAGCCATAATTATGAGCAACTATTGCATTTAAGATAATCTCATTAAATCCCCCAAAAATATAGGTATTTTCCAATGGAATTAGCACAACTTTATCTTTTGGTAAAAAGTTATCGCAAAAATATTTAACTGTTTTGTATCTTGTCTTAAAGCTTAGTTCATCGTCAGTATAAGGTTTTAGTAAAAAAATAACTATCAAATCATTTTTAACAAGTGCCGTTCTTATAAGTCTTTCATGAATTCTATGAAATGGTTTTCCTGAGAGCATTATTGCTGAGATTGATTTTGCTTCAACATTTGATATTGCTTGTTTTAAATCTGCTTTGTGTTTTTTTATGTCATCAAAATTTATTTCAAAATCCCCACAAACAGCATAATGTCCTAATCTTTGGTAAGTATTTACAACTCCTGGATGTAATGGATTATTTGTCCCATAAATAAGTTTAACTCTCTCATCTTTATCAATCTTAAATACCTCATCACACATCAATGTACCACAAATTTTCCCATCACAAACAAGGGTGAGTTTCTCACTTTTTTTTAAAGTTTCCAAAACTTTATGGTTTCTTTTGCCACTTGGAGCTAAAACAACAGAAAATGGAAAGGTTGTCCCTTTATATTGTTTTGTTTTGTTTACTTCAAGAGATTCTTTATAGTTCATAAGTTTACCAACAGGATGGAGCAGTCCCTCTTTTAAAAGGCTAAGTGTCGCGAGTGCTTCTTGATCAATGTAGAGTGTTTTTTCCATTTTATCTCCTATCTTCTAAAATTTTGTATAATATCTTATTGTTGATAAACATCTAATATTTAAAAGGTTAATTATGTTAGTTCATATTTGTTGTAGCGTCGATAGTCACCATTTTTTAGAAAAACTTCAAGAGGAATTTCCGCGTGAGAAACTCATTGGATTTTTTTATGATCCAAATATACACCCATACAGTGAATACAAACTTCGTTTTTATGATGTTAAATATAGCTGTGATATTTTAGGAATCGAACTAATTGAGGGTGAATATGATTTGGATGCTTGGCTAAAGCTTGTAAAAGGGCTAGAAAATGAGCCAGAAAAAGGGGATCGCTGTACTGTTTGCTTTGATAGACGACTTGATGTGAGTGTTTTAAAGGCTAAAGAATTAGGTTGCAAAAAATTTACAACTTCTCTTCTAATAAGTCCAAAAAAATCTCAAGATAAACTTCAAATAATTGGTGATGATTTGGCAAATAAATATGGTTTAGAGTTTATTTTTAGAGATTATCGTTCAGGAAATGGTGTTGAGCTTCAAGGAAAAGCGGTAAAAGAAAATTCACTTTATAGACAAAATTATTGTGGTTGTTTATTTGGATTAACTACTCAAAGAGAGCAACAACAAAAACTAATTGACGAAATGATAAATCCCATCACAAATCAAACTATGCCTGAATCAATCGAGGAGAGAATAGAGCTTTATAAAAAAAGAAATATTTTGCAAAAAGAAAATACTCCATTTAAAATTGTTAAACAAAGATTTTTAAACTACCGACTTCTAAGTGGTTATGTTAGTGTAAACAAAACCGTTATTCCATCTTATTTTTTAGCATACTCAACATTAAATAATAAAAAAACAGCTGGACAAATTGAGTACGAGATTAATAACATTTTTTATCTTAATAGAGACGAAACAAAATTGATAACTTTAAAACATTTCAACACCTTAACAAACAACGATTTTAAAGATATTTTTGAACTAAATAAAAATCCCATAAGTTTCGATGATGAACTACAACTTCGATTTGTTTTAACCAACAACCCTTTTGATATATCATGTATCGTTGTGGTTGAAACTATCCCAAACAGCAAAGTTGAGATAACTTTAAATAGTAAAGTTTTTGAAGATGTTAAAGAGGTTATTGTTTTACAATAACTTCTTTTATATTTTTGTTAGATTTTATTGGTTTTACTTTTTTTGAAAGAAATATAAATACCCCCAAAGAAATAATCAACAAAGATACTCCGCCAATCAAATAGATTGCATTGATCATTTGTGAATAATCATCAAGTGCAATTTTAAAGACCACCATTAGAGACTCTATAAGCAATGCTATGATTATTGTAATTATAAATTTACTAAGTACTTTGTACTCAATTCTACTATTTTTTGCGTAACTTTTAAAAACAACCTCTTGTTCTAGTATGGTTTTTGCTAAATCAAATATTGCCAACCCCAAAGTTAATGCAATAACTGGTTTAAAAATAGATTCAATCGATAATCCAGATTTAAAAAGTACCGAATCAACAAACTCAAAAAATGAATACCCAACTGTAAAAAGTGCCAATAAAATCATCATACCGGCTGTTATAAAATAAAAACTCTTACTTATAAAATTAAACTCTTTGTGTATCTCGATAAGTCCCAATCTTTCAAGAAGAGCAACAAGTGTAAAATCAAGGAAAAAGATTTTATCACCCTCCTCTTTTATAACTGTGATACAAGTTTGTCCTGTTGCACTACTTATATATGGGGTGCTAATAGCTATATCTTTACCATCAAAGTCCATCTTTTTAAGTAGATAACTCCTATCTCTTCCAATTGGAATTTTACTAATTTTTTTCCTATAAATATTTGGTGATGTCTGGATAATAGTATCTTGGGTACAAACATAAACAAGCTCTAACGATGGAAAAACTGAATATAGTTTTTTAAAATTTTCACCTTCTCTGCTCCTTAAATCTCCAAGATTTAATATCGTTTCTTTTAAAAATTTCTCAATATCAGTCAAATTATTATTATAGACTTCTGTAAATTCTTGCATTTTGTAACCTTTATCTTCTTTAATTGTTTTTATTGTACATTTTTAGACACAACAAAGTATCTTTTGATTGTCTATTTTATAGCCAATCAATTTTTAATTATAAAATCAAGAAATTTTGTTATTATCAAAATAAAACAAATTAAAACAAGGTTCAATATGAAGCAAAAAGCTGTATTTCTCGATAGAGATGGTGTTATAAATATAGAAAAAGAGTATCTTTATAAAATAGAAGATTTTGAATTTATAGATGGCGTATTTGAAGCCTTAACATATCTTCAAAAGAAAGGATTTTTACTTTTTATAATCACCAATCAATCAGGAATTGGGAGAAATTACTACACAAGTGGAGACTACATAAAACTTACAAAATGGATGATAGATATGTTTGACCTAAAAGGGATAAAAATATCTATGGTGGAGCATTGCCCACATGAGCCAAATGAGGATTGTGACTGCAGAAAACCAAAAATTGGAATGATAAAAAACATCTCAAAACACTACGATATAGATTTTGAAAACTCATGGTTAATTGGTGATAAACAAAGTGATATCTTATTTGGGAAAAATTGTGGCATTTTAAATACTATACAAGTTCAAAGTGGACATAGTTTTTCAACTAGTGAAGCAAAATATGTGATTGAAAAACTAGATTTAGACTCGATTGTAAATATTGTCATATAAATTTTGTTTATCCCAAATAGCCACTTAAGGAAGCAGTAGTTATAATCGCTACTGCTTAAAAAAACAAAACAAATTAGTTTTATTTGTTTTCGCAAAATAAATACAAGGATACAAAATGAAATGGATTTTATCTTTTGCTCTTGCATTTCTCCCGCTTTTTCTAAATGCAAGTGATGATGGTTTTTTAGAGCCAAACAAAGCTTTTGTGATAAATATCGTTGAGAAGCAAGATAGTATAAATGTTGATATAAAATTAGACAAAACAATATATATCTATCATGATAAAACTACTGTTTTAATAAATGGAACTGATGTAACTAAAAAAGTTTTTACGAGAAAGCCAGTTGACCATGATGGCTTTATTGTTCATATGGGTGATTTTAACCTTAATGTTCCAAAAACACTCATAAAAGAAATTGTAAAAAATGGCTCTTATAATGTAATATTTAAGTATCAAGGTTGCTCTATGGAGGGACTTTGTTATGCCCCAATGGAGAAATCATTTAAGGGTGTAATTAGTGATACAATTAGTCAAGCTGAGGCACCACAAACAGTTGTAAATCCACTCGTTGCTGATGCAAATGAAACTAATACGACCACTGAAATGCCAATTGGTGCAGAAACAAACTTGAGCGTATCAGAAAACCAAACAATCGAAGCAAATTCAACCTTGCAAGAGACACAAAAAGATGAAACAAGTTCAATAGCTGATATATTAAGTGGTGGAAATATTTTCTTGATTTTAGCCACTTTCTTTGGTTTTGGATTATTACTTTCACTTACACCTTGTATCTTCCCGATGATTCCAATCTTATCAAGTATCATAGTTAAACATTCAAGCGAAGATGGTTCAATGTCTGCCTCAAAAGGATTTATGTTATCTTTAGTTTATGTGCTATCAATGAGTGCTGCTTATACGATCGCTGGGGTACTGGCTGGTTTATTTGGTGCTAATATTCAAGCTATGCTTCAAAATCCAATTGTCCTTGTAGTATTTGCGGGAGTTTTTGTTGCCTTAGCATTTTCACTTTTTGGATATTTTTCACTTGAACTTCCACAAAGCTTACAAAATAAAATAAACAATATCACAGGAAATAGCCAAAAACAAGGTGTTGCTGGTGTTGCTATTATGGGATTTTTATCGGCCCTTATCGTTGGACCTTGTGTAGCACCACCACTTGCTGGAGCTTTAGTGTATATCGGGCAAACAGGTGATGCTGTACTTGGAGGACTTGCTTTATTTGTGATGAGTCTTGGACTTGGAATGCCCCTTTTAGCTGTTGGAGCGGGTGCTGGAAAATATATGCCAAAACCAGGCGGTTGGATGGAAACCGTATCAAAAACATTTGGTATTGTGATGTTAGGACTTGCTATTTATATGCTTGAGAGAGTTTTAGATGATGTTGTAATTATCTACATGTGGGCTATTTTACTCATTGGTGCAGCACTTTATCTGCAAGAATTTAAACACATCATCGCAAAAGTTATCACAACAATCATCTTTATCTATGGTGTAGTTGTGTTTGTTGGAGCTGTAAGTGGTGGAACAAATCCACTAAATCCACTTGAAAACTTCACTGCACCAAAAGGTGCAACTGAGCAATCAGGGGAATTACAATTTCAAAATGTAAAAACAATAGCAGAACTTGATAATATTTTAGCAACTACAAACAAACCAGTAATGGTTGATTTTTGGGCTACATGGTGCGTTAGCTGTAAAGAGCTTGATAACCTAACTCTTACAGATGCTGGTGTAAAAAAAGCACTTGATGGATACACACTTTTAAGAGTTGATGTATCAAACAATACAAATGATGACAAAGAACTTATGAAAAAGTTTAATGTTTTTGGACCACCTGCTTTGATGTTTTTTGACCAAAATGGGACACTTATACCATCAAAAAGAATAGTTGGCTACAAAAATCCACAAGAATTTTTAGAGATATTAGCTAAATAACATCAAAGTTCAATTTGGCTAAAATTCCGCTTTACGACCCTGTCGTCTAGCGGCCAAGGACATCGAGACTTCATCTCGATAACATAGGTTCAAATCCTATTGGGGTCGCCACAAACCAAAAATACACATTCAAAAATCTTTAACAATCAATATGAATCTATATAAAATCATTTTCCATCTAAATAAAAAATAATCTCAAAACAAGCACCTTTATAGCTTTTATTTTCATACTGATATTCTTCATTTTGCACAGTAATACTTGCATCGTGATGTTCAGTAATTATTTTGTAAGTCATCGAAAGACCAATTCCAGTACCTATGCTTTGATGTTTTGTTGTAAAATATGGCTCAAATATCTTGTCAATTACATTATTGGGTATTCCACCTCCACTATCTTTTATAGCTAATCTTAAACCATTGTCAAGTTTTATCGTTTTAATAAAAATAAATCTATCGCTATCGTTTGAGATATTTTCCTTAATAGCATCTCTAGCATTATTTATAATATTTATAAAAGACTGAATAAGCTCATTTTCATAACCAAGAATCTCAACATCAAAGTCACAATCAACAACTAACCTGATATTATTGCTTTTCATAGCTGGATGAATAATAGAAATTGTTTTCTCAATAGTTTGTTGAACACTAATATATTTTTGTTCATGTGCATCTTTGATAAAGTTTCTAAAATCATCTATCGTTTTTGAAAGATACTCAGTTTGCTTCATAATATCGTCCATTGCATCATTTATATTATAATCAGCAAGTTGATTATAGTCATTTCTAAACTGTATGCCACTTGCCAATGCACTAATAACACTCAAAGGCTGTCTCCATTGATGTGCAATGTTTCCTATCATCTCACCCATTGAAGCCAATTTTGATTGTTCTTCAAAAAGTTTAAATTTTGTTATATCTTTCATTGTGATCAACATAGACTCTTTATCAGGCAATAAAGTTACAGCAAGACTAACGGTTATTAGTTTATTATTAATGACACACCTTTTTTCATAATTATCAACGAAACCCTTTTCTGTCAACATTTTCATTTTTGAAATTGTAGTTTCTAGATCTTCTGGTAATGTAAGAGCAAAGCAAGAAGTTTGCAATAGCTCATTTTCGCTTAAGCCAGTAATATCACAATACGCCTTATTTACTTTTTTAAAATTTGTTTCCAAATCAAGTATCGCTATGCCATCTTTTGCTGTATCAAATATTGTTTGCAACTCACGTTTTTGAAATTCTAAATTTTCATTAGCTTCTTTTTCAGCAGTAAAATCTCTCCCTATACCAAGAATACCAATAATGTTTTCATCGTTATCAATCACTTTTGTTTTAATTGTCTTGGTATATTCTGTATGTCCATCATTGGCAAATTTAAGCAATTCAAAATTACTAGCTGGTTTGCTTGAATTCAGTGCAATTGTATCGTGCTCCCTAAAAAAATCAGCGGTATGTTTATCGACGAAATCGTAATCTGTTTTTCCTACAATTTCATCTTTACTATATCCATAAAGCTCCTCAAATCTTTTATTGCAAGTGACATATGAGCCATTTATATCTTTTAACCAAACTAAATCAGGGATAGCATTTATTAGTGTTTTTAATTTTAAACTCTCAAAGGATAGTTTCTCATTAAGATCTTCTAGCTGTTTTTGAAAGTTTATTTTTTCACTCAAATCAATTGAGTAACCAAAAGTACCAACTACATGCCCAAAACTATTAAGTAGTGGCTTCTTAAAGGTTTCAAACCATTTTCGCTCATGATCAAATACTTCTTCTATAACTTTTTTTGAAACTTTTGATTTCATTACTAATTGATCATCTTTTTGATACTTCAAAGCCAACTCGTATGGCCAAATATCAAAATCTGTTTTACCAATAATTAAATTTATATTATTTAATCCAGTTGCACTTACAAACTTATCATTAACGTCCAAAAAAAATCCATCTGCATCTTTAAGCCAAACTAAAAATTCAAAATTATCTAATATATTTTCATAGTGAATTGATTCCATTTTTAATTTTTCCTTTATAACTTATAAATTATATTACACTCGGGTTAAGATGTAGATTATCGGTAATATTTATTTTAAAATAAAAATGGCAATAACTTGAAACAAAAAAATAAATCAATATTCTACAAACAATTGAATCAAAAAATTCTCTATTAGTTTGGCGTTAAAAAATAAAAATATAACTTTTTTGATCTATCGACTGACTATTTTAGTAGTTCATTTGAGATTTAATAAAATTGAATTAGGATATAACGATTTAATCAATTGCAAATATACTTGGATTGACGCAATTAATGAAAGTAAATTGAAATATCCAAAACCGAAAGAGTTACAAAATGTATGACGCATATTGGGTTTATATTTATGTTTTAACACTTTCTATCATTGGTGGAACTGCCCACCATATTAGAAAAATTAAAAGTGGTATTATTCAAAGATTTTCATTTGCTGAGTGGTTTGGAGATATTTTTATAAGTGGTTTTGTTGGTTATCTTACTTATATGCTATCTAAACATTATGAAATTAGTTTTGAGTTAACAGCTGTTTTTATTGGTATTAGTTCGCATTTGGGAACTAGAGCAATTATTTTGTTTGAAGATATTATTTATAATAAAGCTAAGAAGCATTTTGAAGTTTAAAATTTGATTAAATTGGTTGCGGAAACTGGATTTGAACCAGTGACCTTCGGGTTATGAGCCCGACGAGCTACCGTGCTGCTCTATTCCGCGACATAAGAGTGGATGGGGTAGAAGGATTCGAACCTTCGGAATGACGGTACCAAAAACCGTTGCCTTACCGCTTGGCTATACCCCAATCATTTAAGTGGTGGAATTATAGTAAAAAAGTTTATCTTTGTCAAGGCTTTTTTCGATTAATTTTTATAATTTTTGATATACTTGTAAAAATTAACAATAAAGCAGAGATTATAAAATATGAATTCATTTGAACGAGTTGAACGAGCAATAGAAGAGATAAAAAAAGGCAAAATGGTTATTATGCTTGATGATGAAGACAGAGAAAATGAGGGCGATCTGGTTTATAGTGCAGCATTTAGCACACCCGAACATGTAAATTTTATGGCAACACATGCTAAAGGTTTAATTTGTGTAGCAGTAACTAAAGATACAGCTTCAAGATTAGAATTAACTCCTATGGTAAGCTCAAACACATCGTCTTACGAAACAGCATTCACAGTGTCTGTTGATTGTGCCAATGCATCAACAGGGATAAGTGCAAAAGAGCGAGATGATACGATAAAAATCTTAGCAAGTAGAATAAGCAAAAAATCAGAATTAGTCAAACCTGGGCATATATTTCCACTTATTGCCAAAGATGGTGGTGTTTTAGTGCGAACAGGACACACTGAGGGCAGTATAGATTTATGTAAAATGGCTGGGCTTAGAGGTGAAGCTGTAATATGTGAAATAATGAAAGAAGATGGAACGATGGCAAGACGAGATGATCTTGATATTTTTGCAAAAAAATACAATATGGTACAAGTTTATATCTCGGACCTTGTAGAATATAGAATGTCAAATGAATCGCTAGTTGAAAAAGTATCATCAGAAGAAACAACATTTTTTGATACTCGCGTTGAAAAAATAATTTTCAAAGATCACAAAAATAACAAACACACTGTAATTAAATTTGGCGAACTGCAACCAATATCGTCTGTAAAATTTCATACAGTAGATTTAGACATAGACCTATTTTTAAATCATCAAAAGCTAAATTCATTAATTAAATCTGTCAATTTCCTACAAAGCAAAGGTGGATTATTAATATTTTTAGAGAGCAAAGATGAGAAAAAAGAGAATATGAAAGACTTTGGAATTGGTGCTCAAATACTAAAAAAACTTAGTATTAATGAGATAAAACTACTGACTTCAGGATCAAAAACATCATTTATTGGAATAAATGGTTTTGGATTAAAAATAAAAGAAACAATTATTATAGACTAGTTATTTTGGCTATTTATCATTATTAAATAGCCAAACTTCACTTAAGTTTAAATTCCTAAAGCTTTTTTTACCAAAGCAATATTTTTATCTAACTTTTCTATCTTTGGATTTAAAGTATCTATGTTATTTAAATAATAATTTGAATTTTTAATAAACAAAAGCTTCTCTTCAAAATTATCTATTGTTTGCTTTTGTATATCATCATCACTCAAACTCATAAGAAGTTGTGGTGTTTGTTTTTCAAGCTTACGCAAAATGTGCTCAAATCTGTACTCATTGTCGAGGTCAAGATTGTGATAACTACAAAGTTCAACATATATTATCTCAACAGATGAGTTGTATTTTCTATATATTGTCCCTGCAAAATCATTTAAATATCTAAAGAATAAAGAATAATTTTTAATGATTTCACAAAACTCTTCATAAGTTAATTCAACCTTAGACTTATCCTCATAAAGCTTTTCACATAAATGAACCAAGCTCAAATATGAAATCTCCGAACAACTATTCTTTATAGCATCTAAATATACTTCAATATTTTGTTTAGTAGTATTTTTCAAAATTTAAAGAGCTGGTCCAGCCGATGTGAAGTCAAAACTATCTTTTCCATTACTATCTTTTATAAGATATTTTTTAAAGTTTTCAATATACATATTTGCTAATTTTTTAGCAGTTGCATCATATTCCTCTTTACTTTCCCAGCTATTTCTAGGATTTAACACAGAAGTATCTACATTTTTCAGTGTTTTTGGAATTGATAAATTAAATACTGGTAAAGTTTCAAATTCACTTCCATTGATACTTCCATCTAATATACCATTAATACAAGCTCTTGTATTTTTAATGCTCATTCTTTTCCCGGAACCATAACTTCCACCAGTCCACCCAGTGTTTACAAGATAAACATTTACTTTATGTTTATCAATCTTTTCACCAAGTAATGTTGCATAAACAGTTGGATGAAGTGGTAAAAATGCCTCTCCAAAACAAGCACTAAAAGTAGCAGTTGGCTCTTTAATACCCCTTTCTGTTCCTGCGACTTTCGCTGTGTAACCACTTAAAAAATAGTACATTGCTTGTTCTTTAGTAAGTTTACTAACAGGTGGTAACACACCAAAAGCATCTGCACTTAAAAATATAATATTTGTTGGATGCCCAGCAATAGAATTTGATTGAATATTATCAATATGATTAATTGGATATGAAACTCTAGTATTTTCAGTTTTTGAATTATCATCATAGTCAATCAAGCCATTTTCATCAGAAACCACATTTTCTAAAATTGCACCTTTTTTAATTGCTGCATATATTTCTGGTTCATTTTCTTTGCTAAGATTGATTACTTTTGCATAACAACCACCTTCAAAATTAAAGACTCCGTCATCATCCCATCCGTGTTCATCATCACCAATCAATGCTCTTTTTGGATCAGTCGATAATGTTGTTTTTCCAGTACCAGATAATCCAAAGAATAGTGCTGTATCACCATTTGCACCAACATTTGCAGAGCAATGCATTGGCATCTTGTTTTGCAAAGGTAACCAATAATTCATCATTGAAAATACACCTTTCTTCATCTCTCCAGCATACCAAGTTCCACCGATAATTGCTTCATTTGCTTCAATATTAAATGCAACAAAAACCTCAGAATTTAATCCATCTTCTTTCCAAGTATTATTTATAGTTTTACATGCATTATAAATTGTAAATTCAGGAACAAAAGTCTTCAAATCTTCAACAGTAGGAACAATAAACATATTTTGTATAAAATGAGCTTGCCATGCAATTTCAGTTATAAATCTTATAGACTTTCTGCTTCCCAAACTTGATCCACAAAATACATCTGTAATGTATAAATCTTTACCCTCTAGTTGCTCTTTTGACAATTTTAAAAGCTTAGCGTAAAGTTTTTCGTCAATTGGTTTATTAATATCACCCCAAGCAATATATTTATTTGATGGCTCATTACTAACAAAATATTTATCTTTTGGACTTCTTCCTGTAAATACACCTGTATCAATCATTAATGCACCCTCAGTGCTTACTTTTGCATTCTCATTACGAATTGCATGTTCAATTAAAGTATCTACATCAAGATTTCTATAAACCGAACCAATTTTTTCCAATCCAAGTGAGCTTTTAATATCTGGCATTATTATTTCCTACTTTTTATTTATATATACGCAACATTATCAAATCCTATATCGAAAACATACAAAGACGATACAAGAATTAATCTCAAACTTATTAATTTTGCCTTTTAGGTAAATTAATAAAATTAAAAGATACACATTAAAAAATTAAATATATAACAAAATTATTTTTTAACATCTAACTTATAAAACAAATTCGACAAAGCACACTTTTAGTGCTTTGTTATAAAAATTAATTATCAATTATCCTATTGTAACTAATGATTGACCCTCTTCAACAACATCATTTGGTGCTACATCAAGAGATATAACAGTACCAGCACAAGGTGACTCAATGTCAATTTCCATTTTCATAGCTTCTAATATTGCAACAACTTGTCCTTTTTCAACCTTGTCTCCAACACTAACTTGAAGTTTCCAAACATTTCCATTTACACTCGCAGGCACTTGTGTTCCATTTGCAACAGGTGCAACAACTACTGGAGCAGCCTGAACTACTGGTGTAGCTACTGGCGCTTGAACTACTGGTGCTACAGCAACTTGTGCAACTGGTGCACACACTTGAATATTCATATCACCTTCAGCAACTTGTACACTGAATTTTTTTCCATCAACTACTACTGTATAATTTCCGTTTGTCATTTTTTGTTTTCCTTTTTTATGTTCTGTATTGTTTTTATCACTTAATTTTCTAACATTTAATGGTGATTCACCTTTTAAAAATGCTATACCTTTCTCGTCACAAGCTGCAGCTATAAAAATATTCTCTTCAGTTACCTCTAGCTTTTCAATCTCAAGTCTCTCTTGCCATGCGCTAATAGATTTTCTAGGATCAAGATCAGCAATATCAAGTGGATTCGCACTTGTTGGCTGAAGTTTTAATTTTTCACTCGCTAAAGCTACAATCTCTGCGTCTGGCTCAACTGGTGTTTTACCAAAATATCCCAAAACCATTTTCCCATAACCTGGTGCTATTTGCTTCCAAGGACCAAACATAACATTTGCGTAAGCTTGTTGCCAATAAAATTGACTAACAGGAGTAACTGAAGTACCAAAGCCACCTTTAACTACAACTTCTTGCATAGCTTTAATTACTTCTGGGAATTTATTTAATGTGTTGTCATCTCTCATCATTTGAGTATTAGCTGTTAATGCTCCACCTGGCATTGGTGAAAAAGGTATTAAAGTTGATACTTGCGTTGCTTCAGGTGGCAACATATAGTCACTCAAACAATCTTTTAATACTTCTTCATACTGAAGTATTTTAGCAACATCAAGACCACCAAGATCATATTTTCCACCTTTAGTTGCATGCAACATTGTTAAAATATCAGGTTGAGATGTACCACCGCTAACAGGACTAGCTGCTAGATCAATTCCATCAATGCCAGCTTCAAGTGCAGCCAAATATGATGCAACACTTACTCCTGCTGTTTCATGTGTATGTAATCTAATATGCACAGAATCGCCAAGTAATTTTCTTGCCATTTTAATTGTCTCGAAAACTTTATTTGGATTTGCAGTACCACTTGCATCTTTAAAACAAATAGAATCAAATGGTAGACCACTATCCAAAATATCTCGTAGTGTTTTTTCATAAAAAGGAACATCATGTGCTCCTTCACAATGTGGAGGCAAATCCATCATTGTTACAACTGCTTCGTGCTTTAAGCCGTATTTTTTAATACATTGTGCAGAATATTCTAAATTTCTTACGTCATTTAAAGCATCAAAATTTCTAATTGTTGTTGTTCCATGTTTAGCAAAAAGCTTTGCATGAAGATCAATAAGCTCCCTACTACCAGTATCAAGCATTACTGTATTTATACCTCTTGCTAATGTTTGAAGATTTGCATCTGGTCCCACTATTGATCTAAATTTGTCCATCATATCAAAAGCATTTTCTTGTAGATAAAAAAATAAAGATTGAAATCTAGCTCCCCCTCCAAATTCAAAATGTTTAATACCAGCATGAGATGCTGCTTCAACTGCTGGCATAAAGTCATTCATTAAAACTCTACCACCAAAAACAGACTGAAAACCATCCCTAAAAGTGGTGTCCATTATGTCAATATACTTTTTTCCCATATCTATTCGCCTTTGTTGTTGTGATGTAAAATTGCTGCTGTTATTGCTGCTGCAATTTGTTTGTTAGTATTATCATGATATTGCAATGCTGCTGCTATTGCTGCTGTAAGTTGTTTTTCTTCAATGGACTCATCTAGCTTAACAGATACTTGCTCATTAATATTTTCATTAGAATTTCCATTATCATTGTTTTCTAGTTTACAAAATATATTAGCAACACGATTTTGAACTTTAAGAACATAAACCAATACAATTAATAAAAAAAACACAACTCCAAGACCCATAAATATCAACTTTAGAGTCTCTATTATGCTATTAGTTTCACCCATTCAAACCCCTTGTATATTAAAATAAAACTTTTGAAACCAAAGCTTAAATTTTTGAAATTTTATAGAAATAATGCTTTAGTAATAATTATATATACAAAAATACTACAAAATTACATCAGCTAATTTATATAGGTATTGATCGAATCTATCAGTCCAATTTTCAATTTTGTTATTTATAGTTGTAATAATCGAGTTCATATTATGCTCCTTTGATTTTTTTATTTAAAAAGTATTGCATAAATAAAATAATTAATATTAAAATATTACAATTTGACATATTTTTATATTATAATATGTCAAATAATAATTAGGAGTCGATATGATAGATGTATTAAAAGTGATTGAGAAGTTAAAAACTGTTCTTAGTGAAGAGCATAACAGAAAAATTTTTGATAAAGATGTAGCCAATGAGCTTGAAATTTCTCAAGCAAATTTTGCAACTATGAAAACTAGAAATAAGATTCCATATTCAAATATTCTTGATTTTTGTGCAATAAAAAAAATATCAATAAACTGGCTTTTTTATGGGCAAGACCCAAGCAGTCTTATAGATAGTACAGATAAATATTGGATTAAATTCTTTCCATCTTTAAATTTAAGTGCTGGCGGTGGTGGTGAACACAATGATGAAGATTTTGAAAAACTTGAAATTCCCCATTACTTTACACAAATTTTAGGCTCAAGCTCTAAGATGGAAAATATGCAAGCAATAAGGGTTACAGGCGATAGCATGGAGCCAACTTTAAACAGTGGCAATATAATTTTTTTGGACACTTCAAAATGTGATCCGAGTCGAGATGGTATTTATGCTTTTTCAAGTGAAAATGGATTGTTCGTAAAGAGAATTCAAAAAAGAGTCGATGGAAAACTTGACATAATTTCTGACAATAAAGAATACCCAAAGCAAATTGTCGATAAAAATGATATTAAAATAATTGGAAAAATTGTTGGACTATTTGGACAGATTTACTAGATACTTACAAATTTAATATTTAAAATAAATTTTCAAATTATGTATTTTAGTGATAGAATACATTACTTTATATTTGATTCATATACTCCAAATATTATTCCAATACAAAGATAAATAAAAATTAACAATAGGAAAACAAATGGAAAACAAAAATGCACAATTGATATTTACATGGGCAATAAAAAATGGTGAATCAAAAATTGTAGATAGGATTTTAGTCAAACTTATGCCCAAACTAATCAGTTTTGGCTGTGCACTAACGGCCGAAGATATTACCTCTCAAGATTCAGTAATGGTTCCATCTGAACTTTTCGAATTAATTCAAAAAACAGCTGAGGAACTACTTGGCATGAAATTTGAAAACTAGGAGTTTTTATGATATTTGATGTAACAAACTACGAATTTGATAGAGAACATGGTGCTTTTGATATAGGCGGAGAAGCTATGATTTTTCATTGTCATCACTACTTAAATTATCTTCAAAGATCAATTTTAGATGCTGATTATATAGATAGTAGGCCATTCTTAATAGGTGCTGCTGCTGATTCTGCTTATAATCAACTTTCTAATTTAACAAATAGTTTATCAAAAAATGATGCTCTTAAATTAATAGAAAGTGTCTACAAAACATTTGGTTATGGAATTATTGATCTTTCGAGTCTAAATGCTAGCGGTGGAACAATCGTAACAAAAGATTCTTTTTACTCGTCAACTTGGATTATGAAATTTACAAAAAGTACTAAACCGGTTGATTATTTTACAACTGGATATATTGCGGCTGCATTTGCTGTATTATTTGATATTCCTCTTTCACAAGTTAGTGCAAAGCAAACAAAATGTCTAGCAGTTGGGGACAATGAAAATGAGTTTATAATTGAAAACAGTGAATGCAATTTCAAACTATATGCAAAAAAATCACCAACTAAATTTAAAGATGTTCCAAAACACAAAATACCTTGGGAACACGAGGATGTTATAACTGATGCTTTTGTAGGTGCACACACAATGCTAATTGGAAATACAGATGGGATAATTCCTGCATTTGGTGTTTATGTTACAAGAAATTACAGTGACTATGTAAATAGACTTCAAGTTGAATTTATAGATGCGATGAAGGAAGCAGCCGGCATGTATGGCGTAACACTTGGTAGAGAGCTAATGATGGAGGCTGGTTATGCTTGTGGATTTTTTACATATGGAGGAATTATGACATCACCAGAATGGGAAGGGGCAGTTAAGCCGTATCTAAAAACAAAAGAAGATTGGATAGCTGGTCTTGCGTCACTAGTGAATGCTATGGGCTGGGGATACCATACTGCAATAGAAGTTTCCGAAACATTTTCAATATTTAGAAATTATAACGACTTTGAAGATATGAGCTATATAAGAATGTATGGTGAAAGTTCAGATTATCCTGTGTCATGGGCAAATGCTGGCGGATTTGCTGGGCTTTGTCAACTTATTTACCAAACTGAACTTACAAATGGAAATCCAATTGAAACCGAAGAAGGCTTTAGACAAATGAGAAGAAATAAAGTAAGTTATAAAACAAAAATGACTAAAAGTATAGTAACTGGTGATGATTTTTTAGAAGCTGAAGTTTATATTTAACACCCACAATAATATCAAGAGATTCTATCCTCTTGGTATTGCTATTTCAAAACATGCTCCAAAATACTCATTTGAACTTACTTCAAAAGCCTTATTGCAAACAGATATTTTCCCTTTCATATGTTTTTCAACAATATCTTTACTCATATAAAGCCCTATTCCTGTCCCCTGACTTTGATGCTTTGTTGTAAAATAAGGATCAAAAACTTTATCTATAATATGTGACGGTATTCCACCTGCATTATCTTGAATAGTGACGATATTGAAAAATTCATTTTGCGATGATGATATATATACAATTTTAGTATCAATTTCTCTTTCTATTAAAACATCTCTTGCATTATTTAAAATATTTAAGAATACTTGTGATAATTCATGTGGATAACCTAAACTTTTTAAAATAGACTTATTTTGGCTAAATATTACATCGACCAAATTTATTTTATAAGTAGATGACACAATATCATACGCTTTATGTAAAACATTTAACATATCAAACTCTACAATTTCCTTATCTTCCCTAAAAAATCCTCTAAAATCTTCAATAGTTTGGGTTAAAAATGCTATATATTTCATAATGTCACTATATGATTTATTTATCTCTTCATTTGTTGCAATATTCAAATCAATTTGTAATTGCATTGATGAAGCAGTTGAACTTATAGCACTTAGTGGTTGCCTCCACTGATGAGCAATATTCCCTATCATCTCACCCATTGTTGCAAATCGTGACTGCAAAATCATCTGTCTATCTTTTTGTCTATTTTTTAAAACCTCTTGCTCAATTTGCCCCTCGAGGTTGAAAACTAATTTTTTTAGCTCCATCTGAGTATTAATTCTAGCAATAAGCTCTTTTGGCTTAAATGGCTTTGACAAATAATCATCTCCTCCAACATCATAAGCTTTTTCTATACTAGCTTCATCTGTATTGGCTGTCAAAAATATCACAGGTATATTGGATGTTTCGCTATCTTGTTTTAATATTTTACAAACATCATATCCGCTCATTCTTGGCATCATAATATCAAGCAAAATCAAATCAATTTTTGTTGTATTAATAATATCCAAAGCTATTTTGCCACTAAGTGCACAAATAATATTAAAATCGTTTTCCAAAAGTCCAACTAAAATATCTAAATTTGTCTCAGTATCGTCAACGGCTAAAATTGTCTGTTTATTTTCTTTTATTAAATTTTGTACTACTTTTGATTCGTATTCTTCATTTTTATGGACCGTATTGTCTTTAAAATCTTGAAGCTCAAATAATAGATCTTGAAGTACATTTTTAAATTCTTCAATATTTTCCAAAGAAACATTATCTTCCAGTTTGACAATAACCCTGTGTAGTTTGTATGCACCTATGTTTCCACTAAGACCTTTTATATTGTGCAAAATTTCAACTATACCATCTTGTTTTTTCTCCAACAAAAGATCAAAGCTATAAGGTAAATCCAAATAATCTTCTAAAAAATTAAGCAATACTTTTATATATAGTTCACTATTTCCTCCCATATGGGAAAGACCCAGCTCAACATCAAGATGTTTAAAATTAATAAATAAACTATTATCAACTACATGGGTATTGTGTGTTTCGTCTAAATCAACTTTTTTTGACAAATACTTCAGCAAAGTAGTAAATAATTTTTCCACATCAATCGGTTTACAAAGATGTTCATTCATACCAACAAGTCTTGTTTGTTTTATATCTTCTATCATTGCATTTGCACTTAATGCAATAATTGGTATATTTCTATTGATTGCTCTTATTTGTCTAGTTGCTTCATATCCGTCCATTATAGGCATTTGGGTGTCCATCAAAAATAATTCATACTTATTTGGAGTTTCAATAAATTTTTCGACTGCTATTTTCCCATTTGATGCATATTCTAAAATAATATTTGAATTTTCTAGCAATCCTGTGATTATCTCTTTATTTAATTCATTATCTTCAACAATCATGATAACAGAACCAGCTCTTGTTTTTAATTCATTTTTTAAAACAGATTCATTACCCAAACGTTCCAGTTTATTAATTTTAAAATCATTATGAAAAATCTGCAACAACATCTCATACAAGTAAGACGGATTAATTGGTTTTGGTAAAAATAACTCAATACCAATTTTTCTACCCGTGTTTGTTAGCTCTTCTTGATTGTAGGCACTTGTCATGATCACATTAATGTGATTATTGTGTGTAAATTTTTTAAGTTGTTTGATTGTTTCAATACCATCAAGGTCTGGCATTTTCCAGTCAACAAGAACTAAATCGTACATTTTTTTATTATTTTTCAGCATAGCCAATGCTTCTTTTCCACTAGATGCACAATCAACATCAAGTCCAAATTCATTTAACATATCACTTAGAATTGTTTGCCAAGATTTTGTATCATCAACAACAAGGACATTTTTCCCTGTAAATTTTGTTGTGTTTCTAATGATTTTTTCATTTTCTTTTAGCTCAACCTCAAAGAAAAAAGAACTACCTTTTTCATATTCACTTTCAACCCAAATATTTCCATTCATCAATTCAACAAGTTGTTTGGAAATAGACAATCCAAGTCCTGTTCCGCCATATTTTCTTGTTGTGCTTCCATCAGCTTGCGAAAAAGACTTAAATATTGTGGCAATTTGCTCACTTTTTAAGCCAATACCACTGTCCCTTACCTCAAAAAGATATTTATTTTGAGTTGTTTTTTTAACATAAATTCCAACTTCACCACTATTTGTAAATTTTATAGCATTTGAAGTAAGATTGGTAAGCACTTGGGTTAACCTTGTTGGATCACCAAAGAGATTCATGTTTATATCTCTCTCATAAGATATTATAAATTCCAAATCTTTTTCATGCGCTTTCAATTCAACAATATTGACAACACTTTCTATAACTTGATAAAGATTAAAATCAACATTTTCAATTTCCAATTTACCTGCTTCTATTTTACTAAAATCCAAAATATCATTAATAATGCTTAGTAGATTTTTTGCCGATGAGTCTATTTTATTTAGATAATTTCTCTGCTTTTCATTGAGTGAAGTTTGCAATGCTAAATAGCTCATACCAATAATTCCATGCATTGGAGTTCTAATTTCATGGCTCATATTTGCCAAAAATTCACTTTTTGATTTTACTGCCATTTTAGCTTCAGTCATAGTTTTTGTAAGCTTCTTTGTTCTATCTTCAATTTTTTCTTCGAGTTCTTTTTTCTCTTTTATCATTGCTTGATAAAAAATAATATTATTTACAGATGATGATAAATTTGAAATTAGATTAAAAAGTGCAATGAGTGAAAATTTATCAAATAATTCTGCTTCTTTAGAGTTACCAACGATAATCAATCCAAAAGGTACTTCAATGTCTCCGCCGAACAATTCAATCGCACAGTCACCTAAAAATAGACTATTTACCAACTGCTCTACTAATTTATTTGGATTACTTTGCTCATGAATAATATGATTTCTGCTTAATCTTAAATGTTCAACAATCTCTCCACTTAGTAAAAGATTAATAATATTTATAATTTTAAGCTGCATTGGATTTTCGTATCCAATAGATTTATGAAGCTTCAAAAGCCCAGTTGACTCATCAAGCAAAAATATCAAAGCCCTTTCAAAATGTAGTTCATCAATAATAAATTTAAAAGTTAACTCAAAAATATCATCTAGACTTGTTTGTTCACTTATCTCTTTCCAATCTTTATGAAGTTTTGAATAAAACTCCATCTGTTTTTCTAATTTTACTTGTAATTCCAAGTTATCCCTCATTTCGATTTATCTGTTAATTATTTATTGTATATTTTGAACCAAAAATAGCCAATAATATCAGAATTAACGATTAGAATCTAACCAAACCATTATTGCTTTTTGTACATGCAGCCTATTTTCTGCTTCATCAAAAATCTCTTCACTATGTTTTTCAAAAACCTCTTCACTTACTTCGTAGCCTCTGTAAGCAGGGAGACAATGTAGAAACAAAGAGCTAGATGATGCCAGACCCATTATATTACTATCGACCATAAAACCACTAAAGTCTTTAATTCTTTTCTCCTTCTCATCTTCTTGACCCATTGAAACCCAAGTGTCAGTTGTAATAACTGTTGCATCTTTAACTGCAATTTTAGGGTCATTTGTGACCACAATTTTTGCTCCGCTCTCTTTAGCAAATTGTTGCGCTAAATTTAATATTTCTGCATCAACTTCATAACCAATCGGTGTAGCTATACTTAAATCAAATCCTAGTTTTGAAGCTAGCATCAACCAAGAGTGAGTCATATTGTTACCATCACCTATATATGCTACTTTTAAATTTTCAGCTCTTTTGTGTTCAACAATTGTTAGATAGTCTGCCATCAACTGAACAGGGTGAAATTTATTTGTCAAACCATTTATAACGGGAACTTTTGAATAAGATGCGAACTCTTGAAGTTCATCTTGCGAGTTATTTCTAATCATAACCATATCAACCATACGGCTTATAACCCTGCTAGTATCTTTAATTGGCTCCCCTCTTCCTAGTTGAATATCGTTTGAACTTAAAAATAATCCAACACCACCTAATTGATAGATACCAACTTCAAAACTTACCCTTGTTCTGGTACTACTTTTTTCAAATATCATACCTAGAGTTTTGTTTGGCATATACTTTTTAAAAATATTTCCTTTTGTCTCTTTTTTTATTTTAACTGCTAAATCAATAATCTCTAAAATTTCCCCCTTAGTGAAGTCTTTTAGAGTAAGAAAATGTCGCATCGTATTGGTTCCTTTGTGTGATGATTTAAGTTATTTTTAAAAAAGATATTATTATAAAAGTATTAACCTTAAAAAGAAATAATTAGCCTATAAATCCCTATAAAAATGGGCTTTTGAAGATATTTCCGAAACAAAAATCTTATTTTTGTAATCAAAATGTAATATGCAATTGGCTTATTTATACATAAAATATTAAAGTTTCCCAAAACTAAAATGAAAAATGTTACAATGTCGCTCCTTAAAAAATCGGGAAATAAATTAAGAGCAATCGCTCAATTGTAGGTATAAATTGATAGTTGGAATTGAAGGAATATTGATAAGAAAAGAGCCAACTTTTTTACATATCAATGTCAATGGGATAATCTATGAAGTTTTTGTTTCACTAAATTGTAGTGGGACAATAAAAGAAAAAACAGTAAAGCTCCACACAACGCATATCATAAGGGAAGACAACCAATCACTTTATGGATTTACAGATATTAATGAGAAAAAACTTTTTGATAGGGTTATTAAAATAAATGGCGTAGGACCTAAAGTAGCACTTGCTATTTGTAGTACTTTTACACCAAATAGTTTTTCTCAAATTGTATCAAGTGGTGACATAAATATGTTAAAAAGGGTTCCAGGTATTGGTCCAAAAGGTGCTGGAAGAATTTTGGTTGAATTAAGTGGATTTGTCCTCGATGTAAGCGAAGATGGGATAAGTAGTGCTACTGCTAGTTTTAGTGAAGCAGCACTTGCACTAGAATCATTGGGATTTAAAAAGGAAGTTATAGCAACAGCGTTAAAAAATTGTGTTGGAAATACAACAAGTGAAATAGTAAAAGAAGCATTAAAAAGGTTACAAAAATGAGTAAAATAGGGATAGTATTTGGGGCAAAAAGTTTTGAACACGAGATAAGTATCGTAAGTGGAATTGCATTAAAAAAAGTTTTAGATGATGAACTTATCTATATATTTGTAGACAAAAACAGAGAATTTTTCCTCATACCTACAAACAAAATAAATTCAAAACTTTTCAGCAGTGGTGAATACAAAAAATTTGACAAACTACACATAAACAATGGTGGATTCTACAAAACTGCCCTTTTTGGTGATAAAAAAATCGATGTTGATTTCATCTTAAATGTAACACATGGCGGAGATGGTGAAGATGGCGTTTTAGCATCTTTATTTGAATTTTTTGGGATACCTTTTATTGGTCCTAGGGTTGAAGCTTGTGTTGTTAGTTGTAATAAAAATTTTACAAAAAACTATGCCTTAAGTTGTGGCGTAAAAACTTTACCATCGAGTCATTTTACAAAAAACGATAAAGTAAAAATAGAAGGATTCCCTTGCATTATTAAACCAGTAAGACTTGGAAGTAGTATTGGGGTTTCTATCGTAAAATCACAAGAGGAATTATCATACGCACTTGATGTTGCTTTTGAATTTGACAACGAGATCATCGTTGAGCCATTTATAAATAATGTAAAAGAATACAACTTAGCAGGTGCAAAAGCTAATGGAGAATTTATTTTTTCAATAGTTGAAGAGCCAAAAAAAGAGGAATTTTTAGATTTTGATAAAAAGTACTTAGATTTTACAAGAACTGAAAGGGTAAATGAAGCGATTTTAACAGATGAATTAGTTTTAAAATTAAGAGAAAATTTCTCAAAAATCTACAACCATACTTTTGACGGTAGCCTTATCAGATGTGATTTTTTTGTGATTGATGGTGAGGTTTACTTAAATGAGATAAATCCAATTCCAGGAAGTATGGGGAATTATTTATTTGATGATTTTAAAGGGACAATAAAAGCTTTATCCAAATCATTGCCTAAAAAACAAGTTATAAATATTACATACGACTATGTAAATAAAATCCAAGCAGCAAAAGGAAAATAGATGAGTGACTGTTTTTTAAAATTAAAAGAGTTAATTGAAAATGTAGTTTTAGCCGATATCGAAGACCAAACGGATGAGATTTTTGAAAAAATTACAAAAGACAAAGATAGCAAAGAGAAATACAAAGATGAACTTGATGAGCTTTATGAGATGAGAGAGGAGTTTTATGAGATATTAAAAGATATTAAAAATAACGAACTTTCACAAGAAGAGTGCAAAGAACTTTATGAGGAGATTTTTGAAATGATTAGTGGAGATGACGAGGAATGAAAAAATTATTTTTACTGCTTTTTATAGTTCAGTTATCATTAAATGGGGAACAGACAGTTGTGGATAGAGCAGTTAATGAAGTCAATGTAGTAGTTAAAAAAGTTAAAAAATTTGCTTCAGATATTGCAACAAAAACAAATGAACTAGGTCAAAAAGCAATTAAAAAAACAAAATCATTTGCTCAAAGAGGTCAAGACTTAATAGTTGACAAGTCTCTTATAAATGGTCTTAATGCAACGCTTGATAAGAAACATATGGAGATAAAATATCTAAAAAAGAATACAAAAACTAATGTATTAACAATGGTTGTTTATCTTGATGGTGAGCCAAAATACCTTGGAATTACACTAAAAGATTTCAAATGGGGATACACAAAAGATGAAAGATTTATTGTTTTAGAGAAAATAAATCTTTCAATGAATATACCTTGGCTTGATTATTTAGCAAAAGATACAATAAAAAGATACAATGGATATATTTTAGTTCCAAACTATTTAAGTATATCTAGCTTTTTAGAGACAATAAAACCAGCAACAAAAACAACATTCAAGCAAGTTGTAAAAAAACCATTTAGTCTTTTAACATATAAATTTGACAAAAGATATTTTGATGTTAAAAAGTTTGCTATACAAAATAAAACAATTGATGCTGATATTAAATTGGGTGGTAGCTCAAATATGAAATTTGAGGTAGAAAATTATAATGTATTCACAAGCAATAACAAACAAAACATAGTCTTAAGAAATATAAAAATCAAATCAACAAATAAACCATGGCTAAAAAGTGTAATTCAAAAATGGGACAACAGCTTTATGTTCGACTATGATAAAAATTTCCACGAAGCGCTACTAAAAACTAAAAAATAAACTTTCGTTAGTAAAAAAATCGAACCACAAAAATTAATTTTGTGGTTGTTTTGCTATAAGTCTATATCCATGACCATATATATTTTCTACAATGTTTACAGGAACTTTTTGTCTTAACCTTTTAATTATCGACTTAATACTGTCTGCTGAAAATGGTTTTGTTTTATTATCCTCATCAAGTAAAATATAAAGTTCGTCACTTGCAAAAATTCTCTGTGGGTTTTGAGTTAAAAGATCAACAATAACAATTTCATTATGTGATAATTTTATAGACTCACCATTATGTCTTAGCTCTTTAAACAATTTATTCCAAACAAAATTATCATCTAAAATAAACTCATTATGACTTCCATCTTCTATCTCATTTCCAATCACATCAAATAATACATCTACAATTTGTTTGGCAGTAAATGGTTTTTGTATAAATCTTGATATTCCCAAATTTATAAAAGATATAAGGTCATTTGTATCACTATAAGCAGATGTAACAATAATTTTTTGATCTCTATTTTGGCGTAAAATCTTTTGCACTAATTCATTTCCATTAAGTTTTGGCATTCTAATATCTGTCACAACCAAATCATAAGTTGAGTTTCTTTCATATTTGAATGCTTCATACTTCAAAAGTGCCTCTTCTCCATCATTTGCTGTATCTACTTCGTTAAAAATATTTTTAAAAATTGATTTTGTCTTATTTTGCAATAACATATCGTCTTCCACATACAAAACTTTTAAATTTCTTGCTACATTTCTTAATCTTTCTAAAATAATCATCTATTTATCTCCATTTTAAAACTTAGTCCAACTTCATTATTTTGAACTATTATATCACCATTATGATGTTCTTTGAGTATTTTTTTTGCCATATAAAGCCCGAGTCCTATTCCAAAACTATTATCTTTTGTTGTGAAATCAGGGGAAAAAATAATTGGTAAATACTCATCTTTAATACCGCCACCATTATCACTAAATAAAATATCAATTCCATTGCAATGATCTATTGTTTTTATCTTAATCTCTTTATGTTTCATATCTTTTTTTTCAAAATTTTCCAATGAATTATTAAATAAATTAAGCATCAAATGTATTATCTCATTTTGATAATGCTCGATTAGCAACTTACTTTCAAAATCAAAATCAACTTGAATATCACCACAAGTTAATATACCTTTAATCAAATTGAAAGCTTTAGTAATTGAATGATTAACCTCTGCTTTAATTTTTTTATTTTCTGGTTTATAAAAATCTCTAAAATCATCAATAATTGATGTAAGTGATTGAGTGTATGTTTCTATATCATTTAGTTGTTCATCTATATATCTAAAAAAATCATCATTTGACCGTTTTATTTCAAGATTTTTAAAATAAATTTTCATCCTCAAATCAATTGTAGTTGCAGCAATTGCAGCCAATGGCTGGCGCCATTGATGAGCAATCATACTTATCATGTCACCCATTTTAGAATTGTGAGATTGAGCAACAATTAAATTTTCTTCTTGTGTATTATTTTTCATTATTAAAGTTTCCAATTACAAACACCATTTATTCTTTTAGAGACACGATTGAAATTACAAAAGAAGCACCATTGCCATATTTTGTCTTTATATTTTCAACACTGATTGTTCCATCAATTTTTTTAAGTATTTGGGCTGACATATACAATCCTATTCCAGTCCCCTCTGTTGCCTCCTTTGTTGTAAAATGTGGCTCAAAAATATGCTCAATTATATCAAGTGGTATTCCTCCACCGTTATCTGTAACCGTTATTATAACAACTTTTTGGTATGAGTCTTCCACCTGAGATGCATCAAATATTATTTTTCTATCTTCAATGTCATTTGCTTTAAATGCGTCTCTTGAATTATTAATGAGATTAATAAAAATATGTATGAACTCAGTTCGTATACAATTAATTTCACACTTATCCATAGATTCAAAGAGTAATTCTATTTGGTTAGACACTAAAACATTTTGCATTATTTTTCCAACAGAACTAATAAGCTCTTTTAAACATATACTCTCAAGTGGCTGATTCGGTCTAAAAAAACTTCGAAAACTATCAATTGTTTCAACTAAATGCTGAGTTTGCTGATATATATTGTTGTTCGTTCTAATAACTTCTTCAAAAGGTATTGTTCCATTTATTTCAAGCTTGTAGTTAACAGCTTGAGCCATAACTGATATTGCAGCTACTGGCTGTTTCCATTGATGGGCTATTGAATCTATCATCTCTCCCATTTGTGCCATCTTTGATTGCTCAATAATATGTTTTTCTGTCATTTGCTTTATAGTTATTTTGCGCACTTCAGAGTCTATTGCATAAAAGAACTTTTTCATATTAACAGGCTTAACTATAAAACTTGAAATTCCAAGTGTTATAAGTTCAAGCAATCTATTTGCATCATCATAAGCTGATGTAACTATTACTGCTTGTTGTTCATTAATAGCTTTTATGTCATAAATTAAACTTATTCCATCTTTTTTTGGCATTTTAATGTCAGTTATAACAAGATCGTATGGTTTCTTTACATATGCTTCAATTCCTTCGATACCATCACACGCAACATCAACTTTACTAAATATTGTTTCAAGTAGATTTTTTGTTTTCTCTTGAATTGTAATATTATCCTCTACATACAAAACATTTAAACCTTTTGATGCGCGGATTAGCTCTTTAAATTTATTTATATCATGCATTAAATTCACCTCATTTTTAATATTGTATCTAAAAAAAGTGATTAAAAGTGTCACAAAACTTAATATAAATTAACTGTGACACTTTTATATGCTATTATTTTTAATTAAAAATGGAGATTCAAATGGATATTAAAAAACTAAAAAGTTCACTTAGTGACTATTCCATTTTATATGCTGAAGACGATGAGATGGTACTAGCTAGATCTTCAAAAGTATTTGAAAATATTTTTCAAAATATAGAGACCGCAACAAATGGTGACGAAGCACTTCTGAAATACAAAAAATATTTTGCATTAGAAAATAAATATTACGATATTGTAATAAGTGATATAAATATGCCAAAATTAAATGGCATTGAATTATCAAAAGAGATAAAAAAATTAAATCCCGCTCAAGAGATACTAATAATATCGGCTCACAATCAATCAAATATTTTACAAGACCTAATTAGCGTTGGTGTTAGTATTTTTATACATAAGCCAATTAAACTAAAAGAACTTTTAGGAGCAATAACAAAAATTCATCTCTCCTTAATTGATACAAAACGAAAGCTTGACAGCTCAAATGAAGCGATAAGATTAAATCATGAGTTTGAAGGTGTTTTAAAGGGATATGACTCTCTAATCATAGCATCAAGAACAGATGCGAATGGGATAATAACTTATACTAGCCAAGCATTTGAAAAAATCTCAGGCTACACAAAAGAGGAATTAATTGGTCAAAATCATAATATTGTTCGTGATTCAGATATGCCAGATGAATTATTTACCAACATGTGGGCGACGATTAAAAGTGGGAAAATTTGGAAAGGGAAAATAAAAAATAGAGCTAAAAATGGGGTTCCATATTGGGCTAAAACATCAATTGGTCCATATTTTGACAGAGATGGAAATATCATAGGATACAACTCAATTAGAGAAGATATTACGGCAAAAATAAAAGCAAAAGAACTAAATAGAAAAATAACTCTACTTTTAAGGCATGCAAATAATGGTTATTTACTATTCAACAGGAATATGGAAATTGAACAAGGATACTCAAATATATGCACGGAACTCTTTGGAAAACATTATCTATACAGTGAAAACATTGTTGATGTTTTATTTAGTCAAAATGATTTAAAAAATAAAAATAGTATGACAGAAGGTGTAAAAGCCATATTTGGGGCAACTGATAAATTACAACAAGAACTTTTTGTATCACTCCTTCCTACTAAAAGTTTTGTAAACAATAAACACCTACAAATAAGTTATAAGGTTGTAGACAAAAATAATATTATGGTTATCATAAAAGATGAAACTGAGGAGATAAGACTAAAGTATGAACTTGAATTGCAATATCTACATCAAAAAATGATTATACAAATCATCTCAAATATAACCGATTTCCTTGAGCTCAGAGGTTCATTTATAAATTTTACAGAAACAATCTTTCAAGACAAGACAAAGAATGAAATCTTTATTGAGAAAAATAATTACAAATCAATTCTAAGAGAATTACATATCTTTAAAGGTTCATTTGGACAACTATTCCTCCACAACACTCCAAATAGTATTCATGCGCTAGAAACAAAAATTTTGCAAATGGAGTGTGAGCAAATTACACATAGCACAATAGATGAACATGAAAATATTAGGGAAATGTTTGCACTTGATCAAATGATAATAGATAAGATGGTTGGGGAAAATTATTTAAAAGAGCAACAAAAAAATATTCAAGATACATATCTCTTATATGACCTCAAACATCAAATCAAAGAGATGATAATAGATCCTGTAAATATTAATTTTAAATTGCAATCACTACTAAGTCAAATAAACTCTTTATCTTATGTTTCAATACACAAAGTATTAGAAAAGCATATCTCATACGTATCATATATAAGCGAAACACTACATAAAAAAGTAAATGAACTAAAAATTTTAGGTGACAAGGAACTTATGGTTCCGTCTACTTTTAGAGCTTTTTTCAGAAATTTTCTCCATATTTACAAAAATGCAATAGATCATGGTACAAAAATAGGTGAGCTATCAAATTCAAGAAGTTTAACAATAACTTGTAGATATTTTTACCATGATGAGTACCTTTTTATTGAAGTAAGCGATGATGGAATTGGGATAGATATGGATGCAATAATAAAAGAAGCTTTGGATAGAAATATCGTTACACAAGATGAATTAAATAATTTATCAAATAGTGAGAAACTTTTATTGGTTTTCAAAGATCATCTCACAACAAAAAAAACAGCAAATCTTATCTCAGGAAGGGGGATAGGTATGTCATCTTTAAAACATTCATGTGAAGAGTTAAATGGTGAAATTGAGATACATAATACAAAAGAGAAAGGATTATCGTATCTCTTTAGAATTCCGATGAAATTACCATCAAACGAATTAGAACACACTGAGCACTTGAATGAATCAATGTCAATCCTTGAAATCGTAACAAATAAAGTAAAAATATTTTTACGAGAAGAGCTTGAAATGGGAATTATCGATGTAAGATATTCAAATCACAATGATTTAGATGCAAAACTTCATTCGAGCATGCGAATTAGTGACAATGCAACCATTATATTTAGTGCACAAAAAAGTATTGTCTCAAGGTTTGGTGAGGTATTTTTTACAGAACATTTTTTACTTGATGAGCATTTAGAGAATTTACTTGATGAAGTATCCAAAGAGATGATAAATACAATTGTTGGATTAGCAATACAAGATTTATCACAAAAATCTCTAAGTATTACACTTGATACCCCAAAAATATTAACAAAAAGTGAAGTTGAACAATTATTGAACAACGAGCATTTTAAAATACTAACAATTTTAATTCAAACTGATTTTGGAAATTTAATTTGTAGACTAGTGCAACAAAAGTAAAAACATACCAAAAAAGACACTTTTAGATACTAAAATGTGTTATATTTTAAATAAATAAGAAATTATATTAAAGGAAAAATAATGATAAATGTTTTAATCGTCGATGACATAGGAATTATGAGGCACACAATCAAAGGACATATAATAAAATTAGGTCACCATGTAGTTGGTGAAGCTACAAATGCTGATGAGGCTGTAAATCTTTATAAAAGATTAAAACCGACAATTGTAACTATGGATATAGCAATGCCTGCTTATAACGGAATATTAAGTGGAATAGATGCTTTAAAACTTATAAAAGAGTTTGACCATGATGCTAAAGTAATCATGATAACCTCACATGGGGAATCGGAATTAATAATTGAAGCTATACAATTAGGTGCAAAAGGGTATATTTTAAAACCAGTTACAGAAGAAAAAATTGAAGCAATGTTAAAAAAAGTGATTGATAGATAATCATTACAAATTTACCTATCTTTATACATCTCGATAAATAAAAAATGGGAATTTTCCATAGCTTCAATAGATAGATTTTCATCATATAGCTCCATTGCATCCCCATTAGAAAGTATGATTTGATTCACCAAAGAACTACCCTCGATTTGTACAAAATATATCTGCTTATCATCTTTTAATTCAAATTCAATTACATTTTTTTCGTCGAGTTTTGAAACAAAAATATTGACATTTTGGCGTATTTTTATTTTTGAATTGCCGTTTACAGAAGAAACAATATTTAAAAGCTTATTTGTCAGTTCATCCTCTTTGTATCGATGGGAACCATAAATTGGTTGGAGATTTTTTGTCGGTGGTAGTATCCAAATTTGCAAAAGTCGTAAATTTTGACTCTCATGAAGATTGTATTCACTATGTGCAACACCAGTTCCAGCACTCATATATTGCACTTCATATCTTTTTAAAGTTTCACTATTTCCTAATGAATCTTTATGTGTGATTCACCCTCAACAACATAAGAAATAATCTCCATATCTCTATGTGGATGTGTATCAAATCCACTTTTTGGCTTCACAATATCATCGTTTAAAACCCTTAAAACACCAAAATTCATATTATGCCAATTGTGATACTCAGCAAATGAAAAGTGAAATCTACTCTCCAGCCAACCTAAATTTGAACTGCCCATATCCTCTTTTGGTAATTTTCGAAGCATAACAAAACCCCTAGTTTATATTTAAGCCTACTCTTCAATTCTAATCATAGATGGTTTTGATAAAACTAATTTTGCATTTTCAAGATTTAAAAGTGCATTTTTAATCTCTTTCTCTTTACAAATATGAGTTGAAAGGAGAAGATTTGCACTAGTTTCATCAAATGGTTTTTGCACCATATTTTTGATAGAAATCCCACTATCTCCAAGTATCGTAGCAACTTTAGCTAACACTCCACTTCTATCTTCAACATGAAGTCTTAAATAATATTTTGTCTCAATGTCATCTTTTGATGCTAATTTTAATCCACCCTCAAGTGGGGTTTTAAATCCAAGCATAGGGGAAGATGAACCTTTTCCTCTCCTTGCAATATCTATGATATTTGCAATAACAGCACTAGCAGTTGCATCTCCACCTGCTCCAGCACCAATATAAAGCGTTTCACCAACCTTATCGCCAAGTACACTAATAGCATTCATAACCCCATCAACTTTTGCAATCATATCAGTGCTACTAATTAAAGCAGGATGAACTCTAAGTTCAACTTCATTGTTTTTATTTATTTGAGCGATTGTTAGAAGTTTGATATTAAAACCAAACTCTTTTGCAAAATAAATATCATCGCTAGTGATATTTTGTATCCCTTCAATTAATATATCTTCAGGTTTTGAGTCTATCCCATAAGCAATACTTGCCAAAATCAAAAGTTTATGAGCCGCATCAAACCCACCAACATCAAAAGTAGGATCAGCCTCAGCATACCCTAAACTTTGAGCTTCAGCTAAAACTTCCCCATAATCAGCTCCATCATTTATCATTTTAGTAAGCATATAATTACAAGTTCCATTTAAAATTCCCCAAATAGAAACAATATGGTTTGCACTTAAACCATCTCTTAAGGCATTTATAATTGGGATTCCACCAGCAACACTAGCTTCAAATTCAAAAGCATTTTCCCCAGCTAACTCTTGAAGTTCATACCTGTGATATGCAAGGAGTGCTTTATTTGCAGTTACAACAGATTTTCCATTTTTAAGCGCTTTTTTTACAACTTCATAGGCCTTATCAACCCCACCCATAAGTTCAACAACAATATCAATCGTAGGGTCATCTAAAACCTCATCAGCATTTGTAGTAAGTTTAATTGAAACATCTCTTTTTTTAGCCATATCACTTACCACACCAATGACAGGAGTAAGTTCAACACCTGCACGAGCCGTGATAATATCTTTGTTTGCCTCAAGTATTTGACAAACACTTTGCCCAACTGTTCCTACACCTATTATTCCTATTTTAAGCATTATGCCAACCTCGCTTTAAGTAGTTCATTTATCTTTTGTGGATTTGCGGCACCCTTACTTGCTTTCATAGTTTGTCCCACAAAAAATGCAAACATCTTATCTTTTCCACTTCTATATTCTTCAACTTTATCTTGATTTGCTGCTAATATTTCATCGATGATAGCTAAAATTGCAGTATCATCACTAACTTGTTTTAATCCTAATTTTTCAATCACAACTTCAACAGTTTCATCATTTTCCATCAAATAATCAAGAACCTCTTTACCAGCTTTTCCACTAATTGTCCCATCTTCTATTGCTTTTACTAAAGTTCCAAGTTTATTTGCACTAACTGGTGAAGTTGTAACATTCATCCCCTCACTCATTCTACCTTGAAGTTCAACTGTAAGCCAAGTTGTAGCATTTTTACCACTTATCCCAACAGAAAGCATCTCTTCAAAATAATCAGCCATCTCTTTTGTACTACAAATAACTCCAGCGTCATAAACTTTTAGCCCAAAATCTTTTACAAATCTCTCTTTTTTGGCATCAGGAAGTTCAGGGATTTTACTAAACTCCTCAATCATCTCATCGGTTATGATAAGTGGTAAAAGGTCAGGGTCTGGAAAATATCTATAATCAGCCGCATCCTCTTTCCCTCTCATACTTCTTGTTTCGCCAGTTGCTACATCAAAAAGTCTAGTTTCTTGTACAACTTCACTTTCATAAACTCCATCTTCCCACGCTTCAATTTGTCTTTGCACTTCATACTTAATAGCTCTTTCTATAAATCTAAAACTATTCATATTTTTGATTTCACATCTTGTATAAAGTTTTGTATCCCCTTTTGGACGAATTGAAACATTTACATCACATCTAAAACTTCCCTCTTGCATATTTGCATCACTAATTCCAATATATCTTACAATTGAATGAAGTTTTTTAAGATAAAGCAATGCCTCTTCAGCACTTCTCATATCAGGCTCACTTACAATTTCTAAAAGTGGAGTTCCAGCACGATTTAAGTCAACTTTTGAATAATCTTTCTCATGTGTATTTTTCCCTGCATCATTTTCAAGATGAGCTCTTGTAACACCGATAGTTTTACTACTTCCATCAGGAAAATCTATAACAATTTTTCCAAACCCAACAACAGGAACTTCAAACTGTGATATTTGGTATCCCGTTGGTAAATCTGGATAAAAATAATTTTTTCTATTAAAGATTGATTTTTGATTTATTTTTGCATCAATCGCCGTGCCTAGCGCGATTGCTTTATGTACTGCTTCACGATTTAGAACAGGTAATGCACCAGGGAGTCCAAGACAAGTTGGGCAAACATTTGTATTTGCTAATTCCCCGAAACTTGTAGCACATCCACACCATAATTTTGTATTTGTATTTAGTTGAGCGTGAACCTCAAGCCCTATAATTGTTTCAAACATATTTATATACCTTGTTGTGATAATTTTAGGGGGATTATAGCTACATTTTTGTTTCAAACAACTTACTATTAATATTGTTAAAATGAAGAAAGCCCCACAAAAATATGGGGCTTAAGATATAAAAGTATAAAAAAGTACTAAATTAGTACCCATACATAAAATTTGGTAGCCAAAGGGAAATTACAGGTATGTAAGTAACAAGTATCAATCCAATTAGCAATACAAAAGTCATTGGCATAGAAGCAACCATAACATCTTTTAAACTAAGTCCCGTTATTCCACTTGCAACAAAAAGATTTAGTCCAACAGGTGGGGTTATCATCCCTATTTCCATATTTACAACCATAATAACACCAAGATGAATTGGATCAATCCCAAGCGCTACACCAATTGGAAGAAGCAAAGGTACAGTTATCATAACAACCGAACTAGGCTCCATAAACTGCCCCATAAGTAAAAGTAAAATATTTACAATCAATAAGAACATCAATGGACCAACATTCGCTTCCATAATCATTTGTGTTATTTGTTGTGGAATTTGCTCATCTGTTAAAAAATGTGCAAAAACCATAGCATTTGCGATAATAAAAAATATCATCGAACTTGTTAAAGCAGAATCAAGAGTTACTTTATACAAATCTTTAACTTTTGTGTCTTTGTAAACAAACATCGAGATAAACAGAGCATACATAACACTAAATGCCCCAGCCTCTGTTGGGGTAAAAATACCGCCATAGATACCACCAATAATTATCACAATAATCATCAATGCCCAAAATGCCTCTTTAAATGCTTTAAATTGCTCTTTAAAACTAGCTTTTTTACTGCCAACATATCCAGCTCTTTTAGCCAAAAAATATGTAGCAACCATCATCATCCCGCCAATCATAAGTCCAGGGATAACTCCAGCCATAAATAATTTACCAATAGACTCATCAGCTGTAACACCATAAACAATAAAAACAATTGATGGTGGAATTAAAATCCCAAGACTTCCTGAAGTTGCGATAGTTCCTATTGCGAACTGTTCGCTATATCCTGCTTGTTTAATTGCTCCATACATTACCGAACCAATAGCAGCAACTGTTGCAGGTGAACTTCCACTAACAGCTGCAAATATAATTGCAGCCAAAATAGCAGCTATTGGTAAACCACCAGGAAGATGCCCTACAAGTGATTTTGCAAATTCGATAATTCTTGTAGCAGCTGAACCCCTTGCTAAAAGATTTCCAGCCAAGATAAACATAGGTATCGCCATAAGTGTGTATTTATTTAATCCATCAAAGATTTTTGATGGGTAACCCATCAAATCTAAATCTGTAAAAATAAATGAAGTTAAAATTGTACTTGTTCCAAGTGCAACTGCAATAGGAACACCAAAAAGCATCAGGGCAAATAATAGCCCAAAAAGACTCCCCATTATCATTTATTGCCCCCTTTATTCCCTACAACCTCTTCGATTATAATCTCATGTTCATTATTTTTTATAACATCTTTTGGATCCATTTTTACTATCTCATAGATTTTTTCAGCAACTCTATAAGCAGCTAAAGCAAATGCTATTGGAAGAACAAGATGTGGAATCCACATAGGAACTTCTAAATCAACACTAAGCTCTTCAAAATCGATAAGCATCAGTACAAGTTGATAACCAAAATACGAAATAACAGATAGATAAATCAAAGTTATAAAGTTTGCCAAAATTACAAATAACTTTCCTATAAATGGTGGAAAAGTACTTAATAGTAGTGTTACGGAGATATGGATCCCTTGTTTAAATCCATAAGCCGCACCAAAAAGTGCTGACCATATAAAAAAATAATTTGTTAATTCACCAGCCCAAGTAAGGCTCATATCAAAAACATACCTAAGAACAACATTTACAAAGGCTAGCAAAACTCCCAAAGAGAGCCCTACTACTGCCATTGTTTTATTTATAGTTCCTATTAAAATATCAAGTATTTCAAAAAACTTTTTCATAAGTGTTATTTCGTTTTAAGAGCTTTATTAATAAGTTCTGCGCCTATTAAATCTGCAAATTCAGGATAAATTTTAACCATTGCATCTTGCCACGCTTGTCTTTGTTTTGTAGTTAGCGTAATAATTTCTAGTTTACCAGAAGCTTTTGCATATTTTTTTAACCCTTCCATCATTTCATTATCTTCTTGCGCAGATTCTTTTCGCTCAAGCGCTGTTGCTTCTTTCATAGCTTGAAGTACTTTTGGTTGTAGGTATACTGGAAGTTTATTCCAAAATTGCTCATTCATAACAACTAAATATCCTAAATAACCATGTTGTGTAAGTGTTAAACTTGTTTGAACTTCATGAAATTTTTTAGAATAAAAATTTGATAATGGATTTTCAGTTCCATCAACTACACCTTGTTGAAGAGCTGAATAAACTTCTGAAAATGGTAAAACTTGTGGATTTCCGCCAACTGCTTTAAATTGAGCCTCAAGTACTTTAGAACTTTGGATTCTAAATTTCATACCAGTTGCATCAGCTGGACTTACAAGCGCTTTTTTACTTGAAGATAGATGTTTAAATCCAGCATCCCAATAATCAAGTGCAATCATTTGTTTCTTTTCATCAACTTTTGATTTTAAGATTTTTCCAACTTCTCCATCCATAACCTTATAAAGATGTGTTTTATCTCTAAACATGAATGGTAAATCAAAAAGTTGCATTTGTGGAGCAATACTTGTAAATTTTGACAAACTTGGCATAATAAGTTGAACATTATTCATAGCAAGTGCCTTCATCTCCTCACCATCACCAAACAATTGAGAATTTGGGAAAACTTGAACATCAATCTTTCCTCCAGTTAACTCTTCAACCCTTTTTGCAAAGAAATCAGCTGCTTTCCCTTTTGGTGTTGTTGCACTCACAACATGACTTACTTTCATTGTAAAATCTGCACTAAAACCTGTTGTTGCTAGCAAACTTAAAATCGTTGCTGCTTTCATCAATCTTTTCATATTTTTTCTCCTTTTAATTTTTGATATAAATATCTTAATGATTTTAATCAAATTAATCTAAAATAGTTTATAAAAAATATTCAAATAGAGGTTATTTTTGTTGATTTGTTATTTTTTTGTCATAAAAAATTGTAATAGATAGCCAATAAAAAATTATTGGCTAATTAAGTAAATTATTTGCTATTAGTTGGGGTTATCTCTAGTATAACTTTAGGTTGATATATGTTTGTAATATTAGCTTTATGAGCAACATCTTTTACTATGCAATCAAATGGTGCTTTAATCGTATATTTCTCTTTTTCTAATTTGAAAAATTCTAAACTAGCCTTTGTGCTTTCATATTCAAACTGTGCTTTTGAAGCTTCTAAAGTTGATAAATCTATATCTCGTTGTGATGCAACTGTACTTATAAATAACTCTCTATCCTCTTTCAGTATTTTATTTTTATCATCTAAAATTGTTTTCTTAAGATTTAAAATAGCCTCGAGTTCTTCGATTTTAACTTCAATTTGTCTATCATCAAGTTTTACCAAAATTCCATCTTTTTTTACATTTTCCCCTACTTTTGCAACTTTTAAAATTTGAGCTGATACTTGCGAGTATATATCCATACCATTAAGACAAACAGCACTTAATAATAAACTAGTCAATATTAAATTATTTTTTTTCATCATTTTCCCCTATTAAAAAATTCAATGTTTCATATGCCAAAACAAAATCATAACGATTTTTTGCATATTCATATTCTGCTTTTGTACTAGCAACCATAGCATCACCTAAATCACTTTGTCTGTTTAATTCATAGCTGATTCTAGCTTTTTCAAGATATAAGTTTCGATACTCTAACTCTTTTTTATAAGCCTTGTCAACCTTTTGTAGATATTTTAGTTTAGATATCAACTTTTCAATTTTTTGATTTAATTCAACTGTATATTTTTCGATTCCTATCTTTTGTTTATTGATTTCTATTTGAATTTTTTCAATTTCATTTTTACTTTTTTCACCATCATAAAGTGGTATTTTTACGCCAACTCTAGCTTCCCATCTATTATCTTCATCTTTAATTGTTTTTTGTGGTTCATTTCCATATGTTACAAAAGAATCTACTTTAAGATTGAAACTATCTTTTGTTTGTCGTAGTTTTTTCTCCAAAAAAGCCAATTTTTGATTTAAAATCATCAATGTCAAATCGTTTGATATTGCTTTTGGTAAAAGTAATTTACTACTTTGTATCTCTTTTTCTAGGTAACTTTTCAAATTTGGTTTTGTTACATCTTGAAGTTTTGAAACATCAAGTTCTAGTAAATTTGCTAACCTCAGTCTGTTTAGATATATATTCTCTTCAGCATTAAAATTTTTAGCTGATGCCATCTGCATAATCGAATCTTTTTGTGCTACTTCAACATCTGAAACTCTTCCACTAGGATAATAATCATTTGCCCGAATGCTATAAATTGCATCCATCGCCAATTGCTCTAGAGTGTATTGTTGGTAAAGATAAGATAAGCTTGTATCAAAAAAGCTCTCCATAACAGCAATTTTGCGTCCCATCATAGCTTGTTTTAAAAATAATTCATTGTTTATTTGGTTATATTTAAACTCATCCTTTAAAATATTTTCTTTACTATCAAATATCTTATTTTTCCAAATGATATAGCCAAAAGTATCATTTTCAACTTTACCAATATTTTTTTCTTTACCATATTGGGCATCAATATAAACGTCAGGATAAAAATCATTTTTTAGATTCTTAAGAGCCAACTTGTCGTTTTTCAAATCTTCTAAAATCTTTTTCTCATCATAAGAGATGTTTTGTGATAATTTTATAGCCTCTTCTAGCGTTAATGGCTCAACCTCACCAAAAAGATTACAACTTAATACGAATGAAATTGTAATTATTTTTAAGATAAATTTTTTCATCTTATTTCTCTAATTTTTCTCTTTTGTATTTTGAGAAATTAAGTGTTTGGTATTTTTTTGTTGCTATAAAATCCCCTAGCAACATAAACTCCTCTTTGCTTGAGTAGCCTGTTCTTGTAAAAATTTTATTTCCATCTGTATCAAAAAAAGCGATTACTGGTGTTGCTCTTACATTGTGTTTTAATGCCAAAAGTTTATGTGATGTTGGCTTACCATCAAAATCAGATATTTTAATATCTCCATTAACATCAACCTCATAACTTGCAAAATTATCTTTATAATATTTTATTACATCTGGTTGATTTAAAACTGTTTTTTTCATTTTGTGACAAAACGGACAATCTTCCATCCCAAAAAAAATCATAATCCCTTGTTTTCCATCAGATTTTGCACTTTCAATATCCTCCTTGAAACTTTCAGATGAAAAATCAAAAAAATCTGTTGCACTCGCTCCAAACATACAATTTACAAAAAATAAAATTGAAATAATAACTTTAACCATAGTAACTCCTTTGTGAGATTTATTTATGACGATTATAAAGAATTTAGTGTTAAAGCGCGATTGTTATAATCGACTAATATAAAAAAAGTTATACTCCACAACTGTTAGTTGTGTGGTTAAAAATCTCTTTATAATCACAATTTGAGCAACTATACTCAATCTCCATAACGCCACTGCAACCATGATGCTTCACTACTCTTTTTGTGATTGGAGTTGAATTAAATGTCACTCCACTTTTTTCATCTTTGAAGCTTTTTTTCGTTGCTCCACAATTTGGGCAATCCCCTGCTTCTAAAATCTCAGTTGTTTGTGTTTTTGATTTATAATAAAGTAAAATCGAAAACAAAACAAATAAAAATAAAAAAAGTAAAGAGACAATAGTGTACATTAGAAGATAATTCCAAATAAAAATCCAACCACAAAACCTATTAAATGGGCATACCAAGCAACAGGAATACCAAAAGCTAAAGGGACGAAAGAGATAAGAAAAATCCAAACAACAATCCCTTTTCTCTCCTCTTTTACCTTGAGCGCATAATAACCCATAAGAACACTAATAGCTCCACTAGCTCCAACAACATTTGTAAATGGATCGCCAAAATAGATATATCCCAAAGTTAGTAATGAAGTTAAAACACCTCCAACAATATAAATTATAAAAAATCTAACTTCTCCGATATAACCCTCAAGTAGATTTCCAAATTGCCAAAGGACAATCATATTCATAACTAAATGCTCTATTCCTCCATGCGCAAAGATTGTTGAAAGTGGTTGATAGTAGAGTTGTGCTTCAAAAAAATAGAGATTTAGTCCAAATAAAAGATTGCCATTTTGGATATTTATTTGGATAAAGTAAGAAAAAATTGTTACTAAAATTATGATATTTGTTAATGTTATCAGCTCTTTATGTTTATTCATATCTTCTTTTTTCCTTGCTATTTTTATAAAGCTAGAAATTAATTAGCACAGGGCTAAATTTTCAAGTTTTAGTAACTCTAACTTTATTTTACAAGTCCTAGTTCTAAAACTTCATCAATTGTAGTAACAGGGATAATCTCCATTGTTTCTAACACTTCTGCTGGAATATCTTTTAAATCTCTTTTGTAGTTTTTTAGTGGGATTAATGCTCTTTTCATTTTTGCTTTACTAGCTGCAATTAATTTCTCTTTTAAGCCACCTATTGGCAATACTTTTCCAGTTAAAGTAAGCTCACCAGTCATTGCCAAATTTGCATAAACCTTTTTCCCGCTTAAAATTGATGCGATAGTAAGTGCCATAGCAATCCCTGCACTTGGTCCATCTTTTGGAGTTGCGCCTTCAGGGATATGCATATGAATGTCTATATCTTTAAATAAAGTATCTTTTAGTTTTCCACTTCCAGCTAGACTTTTCACAACACTATGAGCTATTTTTGCACTCTCTTTCATAACATCGCCCATATTTCCAGTAAGACTCAAATTTCCTTTACCTTCAAATTTAACAGCTTCAATTTTTAAAACATCACCGCCAACACTAGTCCATGCTAAACCATTAACAACACCTATACTATTTTTTTTATCAGCTTCATCTATTTCAAACACTGGATTATCCAAAAACTCTTCAATATTTTTATGGCTAATTGTAATCTTTGTTAATTCATTATCATTTATAAACATCTTTACCGATTTTCTAAATAATTTATTGAAAACCCGTCTTAGATTTCTAACCCCCGCTTCCCTTGTGAATTTTTCAATTATAAGTGTAATTGTCGCATCACTTAGGTTGATTTGTTTTTTATTTAATCCATGTTTTGAAAGCTCTTGAGGTATCAAATAATCTTTAGCAATATGAAATTTTTCACTAGGCGTATAGCTATTTATCTCGATAAACTCCATTCTATCTCGAAGAGGTGCTGGAATTTTACCGATATTATTTGCTGTTGCCACAAAAATACAAGCACTTAAATTGATATCAAAATTTACATAATGGTCCCTAAATTTACTATTTTGCTCAGGATCAAGAATTTCAAGCATAACAGCAGTTGGATCACCTCTATGATTTTGCCCTAGTTTATCAATCTCATCTAAAACAATTACAGGATTCATTTTCCCAGCCGTAACTAAAGCCGATATTAATCTTCCAGGCATTGCTCCAAGATATGTTCTCCTATGCCCACGAAGTTCATTTACATCCTCTAAGCCGCCAAGCGCTAATCTTGCTAACGGTCTTTTTAGAGCAGTAGCAATTGAGTTTGCTAAAGATGTTTTACCAACTCCAGGGGGTCCAACAAAACATAAAACTGTTGCATTATTTGAAGCCTCTTTAATATTTTTAGAGTTTAAATACTCTTTAACAGCAAAATATTCACCAACTCTATCTTTTGCTTTTCTTAACGAATAGTGATCTTTATTTAACTGATTTTCCACATCATAAACTGATATTTTTTCATCAGAATATTTACCAAATGGTATCTCAAAAACTTGCTCAATATAAGTTTGAAGCATTGCTGCATCACCACTTTCACTATGCATTCTTGCAAACTTATCAATTTGCTTTTTCACCTCTTTATATCCATCTTCACAAATAAAAGGCTTAATACTCTCAAGGGTTTTTCTAAATCCTTCAACTTCCTCATCTTTGTTGTTATCGCCAAGCTCTTTTTGAATAGCTTTAATTTGCTCTTTTAAAAAATAATCTTTGTTTACTTTTTCAATTTTTTTATTTACTTTTTGGGTAATTTCACTTTTTAACTTAATAGCTTCCATCTCATCTTTAATGATTTCGATGATTTTAAATAGTCTATTTTCAATATTTGTATCTTTTAAAAGCTCATAAGATTGTCCTTTTGTAATCCTAAGAACAGATGAAACTAGATCAGCAATACGGTTAGCATCGTTATTTTCATTAATTGTACTAATCAAATCGATTGGAAATTTTGGATTTAGCTTTGAGTAAGTCGCTACATTTTGCCTTAAAATATCAAGAACTGCTATTATCTCTTTTTCATTAACGCTCTCTTGCTCCATAATATCAGCAACTACCATCATATGCTCATCAGGTAAATTTTCTTTTATCTCTTTAATGATAACTTTTGTTAAGCCTTGAAAAAGAACTTTGATTTTTCCATCTGGTAAACTCACTTTTCTCATCACATTTCCAGCAATAGCTACTTCATAAAACTCTTTCTCTTTTTTATCTTCAAATCCATCAACACTAACAGCAACAACCAAAAGTTTATTATTATCAATTGCATATTGAACAGCTTTTTTTGCGACCTCATCTTCTATAAAAATGGGAGCAATCATAAAAGGGTACAAGAAGATATTATCCTCTACTACCAACGGTAATGTGTCTGGGAATGAGTCGTAATCTTTTAAATTCATATTTTCTCCAATAATTTATTATTCAAAAATAGCTCTATACCAAGGTACATTTACTTTTGCTACATCCTCAGGCTTACCCCAAGATTCTTTTGCTCTATCTTTATAAAGTTCACTCGCAACTGGCTTATCGACTCTTTTATAAAGATCTGAAATCTCAAAGTTTAAAGATGCTTTTCCCATCAAAAGCCTACTTTGTATATTTGACACCAGATACTTATAAGTTGAATTTGGAAAATCATTTTGAAATTTTTTTACCTCTTCAAGTGTTTCATCAAGAAGTTTTTGCTCACGAAATTGTTGCTTGAACGCTAAAAATTTTGATTTTATCTTGAGGTATCTAACTTTTCCATCATTATCATTTTTTTCAAATTTTTTAATATATTCATCAAAATAGAAATTTGCTAAAACATACTCCTCCTCTTCCATATGAGCCAACCCAAGAAGCATAGTTGCTGATGGTAAAAATTGTGACTGACGATGTTCAGACTCTAAAGATGTAAATGTAACATCAGCACTATCAAGTTGATAAAGTGAGATCTCTTTTAACATCTTGTTGTACCAATAGATATCTGGTTTGTTGTACTCTTGCTCTTGCTTTGATGCACACCCACCAAGAAAAATTATCGCCATTGAAATAAATATGAGATTTTTAATTTTTTGCAAAATATATCCTTAGTTTTTCTTTTTTAAACTATTAATTATTAAATATTACTTTTAACTACTTATAAGCTGGTTCTAAAAACGGTACAACTTGTTTTTTTCTACTTAGACAACCTTTTAGCCAAAATTGATCATTTTCAATTTTTACATCCCAAGCTTTTTCAACCACATCTGGACTATCAGTTGCTACTAAAATTTGTGATCCCATAGCGATGATATCTGTTAAAACCAAAAGAACAGTATCATTTCCATCTTCAGCTTTTAGTTTTTTAATATCTGCTAATAAATCATCTTTCACACTATCAAAAATAGACAAATCAACCACTTCAAGTTGTCCAATTCCAACTTTTTTACCATACATATCAAAGTTTTTATAATCTCTCATCACAAGTTCTCTTGTAGGAACTCCTTCAACTTGAGACTTAACTTTAAACATCTCCATTCCTATTGATTTAAAATCTTCAATTCCTGCGATACTAGCTAACTCTTTGCAAGCTTTTGTATCTATTTTTGTACAAGTTGGTGATTTGAAAATAACTGTATCACTTAAAATTGCACACATCATAGCTCCAGCGATATCTTTTGGGATAGATACATTGTAATAATCAAACATCTCTTTAATAACAGTATTTGAACATCCAACTGGTCTTATCCAAACTTCAAGTGGAGCTGAAGTTATAAGTCCACCAAGTTTATGATGGTCTGCAATTCCCACTAAATTTGCATCTTTTAAATCATCAGGACCCTCTGTGTAGTTGTTATAATCAACCATAAAAAGGTCACACCCAGCGAAATTTGTTTTAAGTTCTGGAGTTTTTAAATTAAATTTTTCCAAAATATAAGCTGTTTCAGGATTTATTTCACCTTGTCTTACAGCTTTTGTCTCATGACCTAACTCTTTTTGAAGATATGCCATCGAGATGGCTCCTATAATACTATCGCTATCTGGTATTTTGTGTCCGCATGTGTATAACATTGTTTTATTAACTCCTTTTAAATGTCCCATTTAAAAGGGACACATTGTTAAATGTCTACTTTTAGCGAATGAATAAAATTCATTCTAAAGTAGCAAATCCTAAA